>ERZ773185.204-NODE-204-length-57142-cov-27.346278_pt1 | contig 57142 bp, 46 predicted proteins | sample MGYA00580531_ERZ773185 | MGnify/ENA primary metagenome ERZ773185 (study PRJEB29015, sample SAMEA2737799) | human gut metagenome | biome: human gut; feature: human-associated habitat; material: faeces | place: China | collected 2012 ...
GGCCAGCTCCCCTATAAAGGGAGCCTTGTGCGGCCCGTTGCGAGATTTCATCACAGCCTTTTCGAGTATAATGGCAGGTTTTTACGAGCCACGAGCCACGAACAACGAGCCACGATCGTTGCCACGAGCCGAGGGTCACTCAAGGCGGCCTGTGGGGCCGTCGGATTCCCACTTGATGAACTAGAAGAAAAAAAGCTTGACAAGGCCTGTCTAAATCTGTAAAATAAATAAGTAAGCTTTTCACTTGGACTCCATTAGCCCCGGAGAAAGAGCACCAAAAGCTTGGTCAGTTAGTTAAATTCAGGGAGGAATCACACAGCATGAAAACTACATTTATGGCCAATGCAGGCAACATCGAACGCAAATGGTTTGTTGTTGATGCTGAAGGCCAGACATTAGGCCGTCTTGCTGCCGAAGTAGCTAAAGTTCTTCGGGGAAAACATAAACCTACTTTTACCCCGCATGTTGATACAGGCGATTATGTAATCGTAGTAAACGCAGCAAAGGTTAAATTAACAGGTAAAAAATTAATCCAGAAAACCTATTTCCATCATTCCGGTTATCCCGGTGGAGCTAAATTCACTCAGGCCGGCCACATGCTCGAAGCACGTCCGGAACGCGTTGTTGAAATGGCAGTTCGCGGTATGCTCCCGAAAAATAAATTGGGTGAACAGATGTATCGTAAACTGAACGTTTATGCAGGTGCTGAACATCCGCATCAGGCTCAGAAACCTGAAGTTTTGAAGTTAAACATTCGCTAATTAATACCGGGAGGAAGATTTCATGGCAGTAGCACAGTACTACGGCACTGGCCGTAGAAAGACATCCGTTGCTAGAGTTCGTCTGGTTCCGGGTCAGGGTAAAATCACAGTCAACAAAAAAGAATTGAACGAATATTTCGGTCGTAAAACACTGGAATTGGTTATTAAACAGCCGCTCGTACTCACAGGCGTAACTGAACAGTACGACGTCATCGCTGACGTTAAGGGTGGCGGCCCGTCCGGCCAGGCCGGCGCAATCCGTCACGGCATCAGCCGTGCCCTTTTGGAAGTCGACGGCGATTTCCGTCAGGCTCTCAAAAAAGCTGGTTTCCTCACACGCGACCCGCGTGAAAAAGAACGCCGTAAATACGGCCTCAAGAAAGCTCGTAAAGCTTCCCAGTTCTCGAAACGTTAATATTTTTCCAAGATATTTTCGTCAAACCTATGCAATCGAAAGGCGCTGTCGCATGAAGACAGCGCCTTTTTTTGCAGTCAGCGGCCGGCTGCTAACCCCTAACTGCTAGCCACTAACCCCTAAAGGCTTGTCGTCTTGCGACAAGCCTTTTTTGCACACCTCCCGCCACTAGCCCAAGCGGCCTAAAGATGTTAAAATGGATAGGAAATAAGCTGTTTGCTGTGTGAAGGGGGAATCTGCATGTTTACGTATTATATGCCGACGAAGGTATTTTTTGGAAATGGCTGTATCGCTCAGTCCGGCGAAGTGCTGGCTGATTTGGGACGCAAGGCGCTGCTGGTCACGGGGCGTCATTCGGCCAAGGTGAATGGGTCCCAGGCTGCTGTTGTGGAAAAGCTGGATGAATTGGGGATTTCCTGGTTCCTTTTTGATGAGGTCGAAAATAATCCGTCTGTAGCGACGATCCGCAAGGCCGCTGCGTTGGCCTTGGAAAAGGGCGTCGATTTCGTCATCGGTATCGGCGGCGGTTCGCCCATGGATGCGGCCAAGGCCATCGCCCTGGTCTGCACGCAGGAGCTGGATGATGAACAGTTGTTTACCGGCCCGTACCGCAAGCCCTTGCCCATCGTCGCTGTACCGACGACGGCCGGGACGGGCAGTGAAGTGACCAAGGTCAGCGTCCTGACCAATCCCAAGGCCGGGACCAAGCAGTCCATCAATACGCCGCTCATTTTCCCGGTCTATGCCTTTGCCGATCCGGCCTTTACGGACAGCGTGCCCGAAGCCGTCACCATTGATACGGCCATCGATGCCTTGTCCCATGCCATCGAAGGCTATATGTCCACGGCGTCGACGCCCATGAGCGATGTCTGGGCCGAAGAAGCCATGCGTTTCCTCGGCGTCCATTTGACGGACCTCAAAGGCGACGTTTCGCCTGTCGTCCGGGAAGATCTGCTCTATGGCTCGACCCTGGCAGGCATCACCATTGCCCAGACGGGGACGACCATGGTCCACAGTATGGGCTATATGCTGACCTATTATAAGGGGCTCAGCCATGGCCGGGCCAATGGCCTGCTCTTGCCGGCGTACATGAAGCTCATGGAAGAAACGATGGCCGATAAGGCAGAAAAGGTCTGGGCCATCCTGGGCCTGGCCGGACTCGATGACTTTACGGCCCTCATGCAGGACCTCATGGGCGATACGGTCGACTTGAGTGATGAAGAAATCGAAAAATTCGTCACCATGACCCTGCCGACAGGCGGCGTCCAGCGGACACCCTATAAAGTCACGGCAGAGTTGCTCACGCGTATTTATCAGCAGTTGGCTGGGACACATAAATCGTAAAAGCGTAATTGACGTATGACGATAGCGCTTTTTGAGTTCGCAGTTTTTAGTTTTTAGTTTGTAGTGAGGGCAAAAATTTAAAACCCAATTTCTACAAACTACAAACTCTATGCTATAAACTATTAAAAGTAGGAGGATTTTCATGGCAGAATTATTAGCCCCGGCAGGCTCTTTAGAAAACGTACTCACCGCCATTGACGCCGGTGCCGATGCCGTTTATTTTGGCGGGAAAGGCTTCAATGCCCGCAAATTTGCTCATAATCTCGACGATGCTGAAATCGGACAGGCTGTCCGGACGGCTCATTTATTTGGTGTAAAAGTCTATGTCACGGTCAACATCCTCATGGCAGACACGGAATTAGAGGCTTTGTCGGCCTATTTGCAGCTCCTCGACTCATTCGGTGTCGATGGCATCATCGTCCAGGACTTGGCCGTAGCCGCTTTGGCCCGGAAAGTCGCGCCGGATCTGCCGCTCCACGGCAGTACGCAGATGACCGTGGCCGACTTGGACGGCGTCCGTTTCCTCGAGGCCAATGGCTTCACCCAGGCCGTCTTGTCCCGCGAATTGTCGGCCCAGGAAATCCGTTTCATCGCTTCTCAGTCGTCCATTCCCATTGAAGTCTTCATCCACGGTGCGTCGTGCATGGCCTATTCCGGCCAGTGCCTGATGAGCAGTTTCCTCGGTGGCCGCAGCGGCAACCGCGGTGCCTGTGCCCAGCCCTGCCGTCAGCCTTATACGCTGCTCTGCGATGGCCAACCTGTCATGAAACACGAGGCCTATGTCCTCAGCCTGAAGGATTTGAAATCCCTCGATTATATCGACGACTTGCTCGATGCCGGCGTCACGTCCTTTAAAATCGAAGGCCGCATGAAGGGCGATACGTACGTCCGGACCGTCGTTTCGGCATACCGCAGGGTCATCGATGCCCATTACCAGAGCCCGCAGCAGCGCAAGGCCGCCCATCGCGAAGCGGCAGCCCTCCTGGAAGGCGCCTTTAACCGCAGTTATCAGGCCGATTTCCTGGGAGATTCCGTCAGCCGCCGCACGTTGACCGAACGCAATCCGTCGGGACGGCAGACGGCTGACGACATGGCCGGCGGATTGACGCGGAAACTTTCTATCTATGGCCACGTCGATACGGAAGACCAGGGGAACCTGCGCCTGACCTTGTGGGATGAAAATGGCCATACTGCCTCGGCTGTAGCCGATTTCCAGCCCGAACCGGCCCGCCAGCGGCCGGCAACGGCCGATTACGTCCAGGGCCAGCTCGGCCGCCTGGGCGATACGCCTTTTGACCTGGCCAGTGTGACCGTGTGGGATGAAACGCGCATGATCCCGGCCAGTGTCCTCAACGGCCTGCGCCGTCAGGCCGTCCAGGCTTTGACCGACAGTATCCTGGCCGATTACCAGCGGCCGGCAGCCGGAAAGGCCCGGCAGCGGCAGGCTCCGGACAGGCAGCAGGGGGACAAGGAGGCCATGCAGCTCGTCGTCCGCTGTGACAGTGTCGACGGCGTCGTCGCCGCCGCAGACCAGGGTGCCGACGTCATCATCTTTGGCGGCGAATCGTACCATCATCATCCCTTCGGCACCAAGGCCTGGCAGGCCGCCGTCCAGGCCGCTCATGAACAGGGCGCGGCTCTGTGGGCCGGTACGCCGCGTATTGTCCGCGAAGAGAACCGGCTGGTCGTCCAGAACGAACTGGAACGGGCCATCACGGCCGGCGTCGACGGCATCTATGCCGGTGCCATGGCCATTTTCGCCATGATAGCCGACTTGAATATTACCGTGCCCGTCCGGGCCGATTGGTCCCTCAATATCTTCAACAGCCAGGCAGCCCGGGCCTATGCATCCTGGGGCTGTACGGCCATTACGGCGTCTGTCGAAGCGACGCTGCGCCAGTTGAAGACCATGGCCCGCCAGAGCGGCTGTCCCATCGAAGCCGTCGTCCAGGGCCGGGCCGAAATGATGGTCACTGAGTCCTGCGTCATCTCGTCCTTTGCCGGCAAGGGCCAGAAGAAAGGCTGTGCCGGCGTCTGCAACCGCGGCGCCTATGCCCTGCGGGACCGCCGGGACGAAACGTTCCCGGTCGTCACCGACCAGTATTGCCGCAACCACATCCTCAACAGCCGGGATCTGGATATGGCGCCGTACTATAAAGACCTGTGCCGCGCCGGCATCGCCGCCATCCGCATCGAAGGCCGCGGCCGCACGCCGCAGTGGATTGGCCAGCAGGTCAGCCGGTACCGCCGCCTCTGTGACGGTACGGAAACGATGCTCTTAGGCAGGGAAGACCAGACCGTGACGCGCGGTCATTTCTTCCACGGAATCTTATAACAACAGGAGTAATGCCATTTATGAATAAAAGAAGTATGAGGATTTTGGGATTCTACCAGGTCCAGAACATGCTGGTCCGCCTGGCCCCGTCCCGGTTGTCTAAAGAAATCGCCCGCCGCCTGAGACCGGTGAACGATGGCGATGTCATTGAAAAGAACCTGACCGATACGGAAGAAGCCGTCCGCTGCATGCAGACGGAAACGAGCACGCCCTTCGGCGGCATCGTCGATATCCGTCCGTCCCTGGAAAAGGCCAAGCGCGAAGTGACCCTCGATTCCCATGAATGTATCGATATCTGGAATAACCTCCAGCATTATGGGGAAATCCGGTCGTTCTTCGCCGAACGGGGGGCTGAGTATCCCCAGCTGGCCGAACAGGCAGAGGTCATCGGCGATTTTTCCCAGCTTTCTCATTCTTTCGCCACTGTCTTTGACAACAACCGCCAGATTCGCGACAATGCGTCGCCGGAATTGATGCGCCTGCGCAGCCGTATCGTCGAACTGGAACGGCAGACCAAGCGCTATGTCAATAATGTCCTGCAGAACAAGGAATATCAGAAGTATTTCCAGGATGCCCTGGTCACAGTGCGCAACAACCGCTATGTCATCCCTATCAAGCAGGAATACCGCCATGCCTTTCCCGGCATCGTCCACGATACGTCGGCCAGTGGCTCGACGCTCTATGTCGAACCGTTGGCCATCGTCAATGCCAACAACGACCTGCAGGCCGCCCGCATTGGCGAAACGAAGGAAATCGAACGCATTTTCCGCCGCCTGACGGCCAAAGTACAGCAGCAGTACAATGACTTGTATGACAGCACGAAGTGTGTCGGTCAGCTGGAATTCGCCTTTGCCAAGGCCCAGCTGGCCTTGAAGATGAAGGCCTGCCGTCCGGCTATTTCCAAGACGCGAGAAATCAGGCTCATCCAGGCCCGCCATCCCCTCATCGACGCCAAGCACGTCGTGCCCAATACCATCGTCATCGGCGGCGATTACCGCATCCTGCTCATTACGGGCTCCAACACGGGCGGCAAGACCGTTTCCATGAAGACCCTGGGCCTTTTGGTCCTCATGCATCAGGCCGGCCTGTTCATCCCCGTCGGCGAATCGTCGGAACTGCCCGTCTTCCGCGACGTCTTTTCCGACATCGGCGACGAACAGGATATTTCCCAGAACCTGAGTACCTTTTCCAGCCATATGAAGCAGCTCATCTACATCCTCAAGCACTGCGGGCCGGAAGACCTCATCCTGGCAGACGAACTCGGTTCCGGTACGAACCCGGCCGAAGGCAGTGCCATCGCCATTGCCATCCTCGACGCCTTTTATCAGAAAGGCTCGTATGTCATGGTTACGACCCATTACAACGACCTCAAGAACTATGCCTATAATACGCCGGGCATCGAAAACGGCCACGTCGAGTTCGATATGGAAACGCTGAAGCCGACGTACAAGCTGCGCATCGGCTCGGCCGGCAGTTCCCACGCCTTCAGCATCAGCGAACGCCTGGGCATGCCCAGGGATATCCTGGAAAAAGCCAAAGACCTGCGTAGCAAGGCTCAGGACATGGATATGGAAAAAGTCCTGACCCAGCTCAATGCACAGGCCAAAAAGATGGACGAGGAACAGGCGGAACTGGAATACCGCCTGCGCGAAGCGCGGAAACTGGAAGACGATTTGCGCAAAGAAAAGGACAAGGTCACGTCGAAGCGGCAGGACATCATCGACGCCAGCCGCCGCGATGCCGTCGACCTCAAGCGCAACCTCCGCGTCGAAGCCGAAAAGATTATCCGCGAACTGAAGGCCCAATCCAAGGAGGGGACGGACCGGGAAAAGGCCAAGGCCATCGACAAGGCCCGCCGGGCTATCCAGCAGATTTCTCTGCCTGAAGCGGAAAAGCCCCAGCGCGACCCTGTCGACCTGGCGAAATTGAAAGTCGGCCAGCAGGTCTTCGTCAACAACCTGGACAGCGTCGGCACGGTCGAAGACATCGGTAGCAAACAGCTGACCGTCTCCGTCCGGGGCATGACGGTCCGGGTCAAATTCAAGGACGTCAGTGCGCCGTACCTGGACGAATTGAAGAAAGAACAGCAGGCCGAAAAGAAAGCCGCTGCCGCCTCGTCGTACCGGCCTATCCGCACGTCCAGCGTGGCCACGGAATTGAACATCATCGGCAAGACCTTCAGCGAGGCCCTGCCGGAAGTCGAACGCTTCCTCGACCAGGCCCTGGCTGCCGGCTTCAGTCCGGTCAAGATCATCCACGGCAAGGGCAGCGGCGCCCTGCGCCGTCAGATCCACGCCTTCCTCGACGACCAGCCATTCGTCAAGAAATACCAGCTCGACGACGTAGAAGGCGGCGGTGCCGGCGTCACCCTGGTCTATTTCTAAGGGAAGAGGGGGCTGTTGCACGAAGGTTTTTGCCATCATGCAAGACCCCTCTTACTTTATAGTTTGTAGTATGGAATTTGTAGTTTGTAGAACGGAGTTTATAGTTTGTAGGGGACGCCCGTGGGCGGACCGCCCCTACAGAAAAAGGAGCTGTCTTCGTACGACAGCTCCTTTTTCATGTAATATTTCCTATGCCGACTACGCCATCGCCATGGTCGACGAAATCGAAAAAGGCCATCACATCAATCAGCGCATCAGCGTCGTCGGGGCCTAAGTTTTCCTGGATCTCCTAAAAAAGAAGCGGCCCACCTTGCCGTAACCACTGTATCGCAGTGGCTGCGGCAACATGAGCCGATAGAAGTCATCTTCAACGTTTTTATCGAGGAAGACCGGATAATATATGAACGAGAACTAGTGGAAAAAGGGGAAGAGTAGATTGTACGGTAGGGGTCGCCGCGTGGGCGACCCGCTTGGCCTTTGGAGACGCTCTCCCCGAGTTGGAAAATCGCTTATATTCTGGGGCGGGCTTGCCACGTGCAAGCCCCTACGAATCGAACAGCGGACAGCGGGCCGCCTTACCAGGCGGCCGATGCCAACCTCTACCGAAGAACCTCTCAGACCGCCGTTGGCGGCCAGCTCCCCTATGAAGGGGAGCCTTTGGGCGCTCCTGCGCCTGATTTCCAGAGTCTATTGTGGCAAAGCAGCTTCTGAGTCCGAGCAAACAGGCCCCTACGGCGCGGCCATGAGGCCGCTAAGCGAACTGCGGACAAGCGGGACGCCCGCCTCTGCTGTCCGTTCTGGCAACCGTCCTGCACCTCCCGATGGTCGGCACCTGACGGGCCAGAAAGGCTTTGGGCGTCCCCTACGAGGCGGCCATAAGGCCGCAAAAACGAACCACGAATCACTAGCCACGAGCCACGAACATTAAAACAGCATCTGGAAGTGGATGCGGGTCATTTCGTGGGGGTCCTGGCTGCCGGTCTTGGCCTGGCTGGCGAAGGACTGCATGACGCTGAATTTTAGGTTCTTGGCGACGATGTAGTCAGCGCCGATGCCCCAGCTGCGCTGGTTGTCCATGTCGCTGGAGAAGCGCCATGTAAAGGGGTTGCCGCCCATGAAGGAGCCGTCGTCGAGGTCGAGGTATTCCAGCCAGGCATCCCAGCTGCCGGGCGTGTGGAAGTCGGCTTTGCCGTACTGGAGGGTGCCCATCCAGGCGTCGCCGTAGTCTTGGCCGTCGTCGTTTTTGACACCTGCGTTGAAGCCGATGTGTTCGTAGTTGGCCAGGGCGCTCCATTTGCCGTAGTTGCCGCGGACGAAGTAGCCGGCTACGTATTTAGCGAAGAATTCCGGTGCCAGGTCGTTGGTCTTATGCAGGCGGTTGTAGTAGAACCCGGCTTCGGAACGGGCGGCCTTGCCGCCGCCGAAGAAGGCGTCGATTTCACCGTAACCCGTTTCCAGGCCGGACGTGCTGAAGGCGTTGGAATAGGCCTGGGATGCGTGGATAGTGTCGACGCCGGGTTTCTTGCCGTCTTTGAATTTGCCGTAGCCTGTGGTGATGGCCAGCTTGTCGTTGTGATAGCGCAGTTCGGCGCCGTCGAGGGCATCGAAGTACTGTAGGCCGTAGGCGTCGCGGCCGATGCGGTAGACGTCATTGCGGCCGACGCTGAGTTCCCAGTTCTTGCTGCCGAAGTTGTAGTCCACTTTGGCCAAATCGACATAGGGATTGTTGCTTTCATCAGACGCTGCGCCGTTGCTGGCGAAGGGGCGGAAGCCCGTGCTGACGCCGGCCGTGACCTTGGTGCGGTCGTTGACCTGGCCCTGGGCGCGGATGCGGAAGCGCGTATCCCAGGAATTGTCGTCTTTCTTGTTGCCGTTCTGGTAGCGGTAGCGGACAAAGGCGTCGCCGAAGACGCGCGTGTTGCCGACGCGGTTTTCCAGGTTGGTCACGCGGACGCCGAGGCTGTTCAGTTCGTCGGCGTATTCATCGGCCAGCTTGTTGATCAGGGCCCGCTGTTCGACGGAAGCCTTGTCCATATGGGCCATGGCTTTGGCGACCATTTCAGCCGCTTCGTAGCGGGTGATGTTGCGGTTTCCCTGGAAATACTGACCATCGACGCCCTGGATGATGCCGGCGTCGGCCAGTTCGACGACGGACTGGTAAGCCCAGCTGTCCGACGGGACGTCGACAAAGGGATTGGCGGCGAAAGCCGACAGGGAAGTGACAGCCAAGGCGGCTGCCAGGGTACAGACTACTTGTTTCTTCACGAATAAAAGACCTTCTTTCTTCTCATTCTTTTCGCGTATGCAGAAAAGTGCATAAAATTATACATTGCCTCTAGTATACTACGATGTGTTATGACTGTGTGTCAAATGAGAAGAAAGTTTACCTTTTCTTTATAATTTTACGTGACTGAAGACTTCGCCAATCGGGTCGTGGAGGACCAGGTCGGCGGCGCTGTCCATGTCGGTGCTCGACTTGTTGATGAGGACCAGTTTATGGCCGCGGTAGTAACGGACCAGGCCGGCAGCGGGGTAGACGACGAGGCTCGTGCCGCCGATGATGAGCATGTCGGCGTGGCTGATGTAGTACAGGGACTGTTCGATGACGTCGTTGTCCAGGCCTTCTTCATAGAGGACAACGTCGGGCTTGATGGTGCCGCCGCAGGCGTCGCACTTGGGGATGCCTGTGGAATTCTTCATGTATTCGGCGTCGAAGAATTTGTTGCAGTGCATGCAGAAGTTGCGGTGGACGCTGCCGTGCAGTTCCAGGTCATTCTTACTGCCCGCTTTCTGGTGCAGGCCGTCGATGTTCTGGGTGACGATGGCTTTCAATTTGCCGGCCTTTTCCAGTTCGGCCAGCTTGATGTGGGCCATGTTGGGCTGGGCGTCGAGGGCCAGCATCTTGTCGCGGTAGAAGCGGTAGAATTCTTCCGTGTTGTCCATGAAGAAGGAGTGGCTGAGAATCGTTTCGGGCGGGTATTTATAGTGCTGGTTGTACAGGCCGTCGGTGCTGCGGAAATCGGGGATGCCGCTTTCCGTCGATACGCCGGCGCCGCCGAAGAAGACGATGTTATCCGAATTTTTTACCATGTCGACGAATTTTTCAATATTTGTCATCGTAATTACCCCTTTCATACATTATATGTGTCTTTCAATAACTGCAGGCCCGACGGGGTGCGGAACACCTTGTCGCGGAAGGTGGCAATGGCTTCCGGTTTCAGCTGGTCTTCATAGGCGTTGACCAGGAAATCGGCTTCCAGGAGTATCTGGTAGTCCAGGCCGTCGACACCGTCGTAGGTGTGATGGTGGGCGATGAGGAAGCAGACCCGGTCGATGAGCTTTTCGTCAGCACCGAGTTCTTCCAGGATGGCCCTGGCCGGGGCGGGGCCTTCGATTTCCTGGTATTTGCCCGACGAGGAACCGTATTTTTCTTCGGCTGCGTGGATGCCGATGTCGTGGAGGACGGCAGCCGTACGCAGGATGTCCTGCTGGTCTTCGGGCAGTCCTTCCAGTCGGCCGATGGTGTCGGCATAGGCGTAGACCTTGAGGAAATGGTGGATGCGCTGGGCATCGCCGTGGTCGAAGGCGATGGCTTTCTGTATTACTTGTTCAATAGCTGTCATGTAAATCCCTGCCTTTCTGTTTCATTATACTACAGGGCCGGGAAGATAGGAACGGCCTGATACAAACCATCCATAGCCTATTGACAGATTATCACATCATACCGTATCCTTTTTATAGGACTTTTTTTAATTTTTATTTATATTTTTATTTTTATGGTAAGGATGTGATTCTATGATTATGGCTGTCCTGAACTACCTCGATGATGTCCTTTATTATCCTATCTTAATGGTCATCCTCATTGCAGCCGGCCTTATTTTTTCCTGGAAGACGCGCTGTGTCCAGCTGCGCCTGTTACCGGAAAGTATCCGCGTCGTCATGGAAAAACCGACGGAAGCCGGGAAAGTATCGTCTTTCCAGGCTCTCATGGTTTCGACGGCATCCCGTGTCGGTACAGGCAATATCATCGGCGTCTCGACGGCAATCTGCTTGGGCGGTCCCGGTGCCGTTTTCTGGATGTGGCTTCTGGCCATCATCGGTGGGGCTACGGCCTTCATCGAAAGTACGCTGGCCCAGATTTACAAGCGCCGCAATCCCCTGGGCCACAGCTACGGCGGCCCGGCCTATTACATTGAAACGGCCATGCACAAGCGCTGGCTCGGCGTCCTCTTCGCCTTTTCCCTGATTTTGACCTATGCCGGCGGCTTTAACCTGCTCTGCTCGTTCAACATGCAGTCGACGTTCCTGGTCTACAGCTTCTATGACCCGACGACGACGCCGTGGATCATCGGTGCCGTCTTTGCGGCCCTCGTCGCTTACTGTCTCGTCGGCGGCGGCCAGCGCATCATCAAGGTCACGTCCATCCTGGTCCCGGTCATGGGCGGCATCTATATCCTGGCAGCGCTCATCGTCATCGTCTTCCACATTACCAGCCTGCCTCAGGTCTTCGCCATGATCTTTGCCGATGCCTTTGACTTCCAGTCCATCCTCGGCGGCGTGTCCGGCTCCTGCATGATCTACGGCATCAAGCGCGGCCTCTATTCCAATGAAGCCGGTATCGGTTCGGCCCCGAATGCGGCAGCTGCGGCTGACGTCAGCCATCCGGTCAAACAGGGCCTGGTCCAGATGCTGTCGGTCTTCATCGATACCCTCCTGGTCTGCAGTGCCACGGCTTTCATGGGCCTCTTCTCGGGCGTGCCCATTACCAAGGAAGTAGCTGGTGCGGCTTATGTCCAGAACGCAGCGACGGCCGTCTTCGGCGGCTTCGGACCCCTCCTGATTACGGTATGCATGCTGCTCTTCGGTTTTTCCACGCTCATCGGCAACTTGTTCTATGTCGATAACTGCATCCGCTTCATCCACAAGGGCGCGCCGTCCCACGGTTTCGTCAATATTTTCCGCATTGTCGCTATTCTCGTCGTCTTCGTCGGCGCCGGCATGTCCATGGCCGCTGTCTGGGATATCGCCGATATCCTCATGGCCGTCATGTGCTTCATCAACATCCCGGCCTGCTTCATCCTGGGCAACACGGCCGTCAAAGCCATGCGGGACTATCAGCAGCAGAAGAAGGAAGGCAGGAACCCTGTCTTCAAGGCGGCTTCCATCGGTATTGATGAAAGTACGGTCCAGTATTGGAAGTAAGCCTCTTGACAAATGGGGGAGAAGCCTTTACAATACGTCTATGTACAAGTAATTGTCATAAAAAATGAAAAGCGATGAACAAGACGGCCAGTGTCGTCACTGCCTTTTCAGCGAACCGGGGATAGTGTGAGCCCGGAAAAGGCCGTATGCTGGCGGATCACTTGGGAGCTGCAGCTGCGAACCAGCTGCCGGGTCGCGTCGTTATTGCGCGTCAAAGTGGCTGCTCCGGCAGTCAATAGGGTGGTACCACGGTGATTACGTCTTCGTCCCTTTTGGGACGGAGACGTTATTTTTTTTCACAGATTCAGAGGAGGAAACACAATGGATTACGGTAAGACTTTACATCTGCCTCAGACCGATTTCCCCATGCGCGGCAACTTGCCGAAACGGGAACCGGAATTTTTGAAATTCTGGCAGGACAACAAGATTTATGAAAAACGCTTGAAGAAACGGGACGGTGCGCCCAAGTTCATTCTTCACGACGGTCCTCCGTATGCCAATGGCAAGATCCACATCGGCCATGCATTGAATAAAGTATTAAAAGACATTATCCTCAAATATAAGACCCAGCAGGGCTGCTACACGAAATACGTTCCCGGCTGGGATACGCACGGCCTGCCTATCGAACACGCCGTCATCAAAGATACGGGCCTGAACCGCCACGAAATGGCCCCCCTCGACTTGCGTGCCAAATGCCGTGACTACGCCCTGGCCCGCGTGGAAGAACAGAAGAAAGACTTCATCCGCCTCGGCGTCCTCGGTGACTGGGACCATCCGTACCTGACGCTGCGCAAGCCCGTCGAAGTCGCTCAGATCGGCGTCTTCGGGGAAATGGCCAAGAAAGGCTACATCTACAAAGGCCTGAAGACCGTTTACTGGTGCCCGCACTGCGAAACGGCCCTGGCTGAAGCTGAAATCGAATACAAGGATGATAAATCCTTCTCCATTTACGTCAAATTCAAGTCCGTCGACCTCAACTGCCATATGCCGAAAGACGCCGATCCGGACAAGGTCTTCGCCCTCATCTGGACGACGACGCCGTGGACCATTCCCTGCAACGTCGCCATCAGTGCCAACGAAAACTTTGAATACGTCTGGGTCCGCATTGGCGATGAATACCTACTCATGGCCAAAGACCTGGTCGAACCGACCATGAAAGCCGGCAAAGTCGACGACTACGAAGTCCTGCCCGACGTCATGACGGGCAAACAGCTCGAAGGCCTGGTCTTCAAGCATCCCTTCTATGACCGTAAAGTCCCCATCATCCTCGGCGACCACGTCACTCTCGAAGCTGGTACCGGCCTCGTCCATACCGCTCCGGACCATGGCCAGGACGACTTTGATGTCTGCAAGAAATACGCTTCCTGGGGCCTCAAGCCGCTGGGCACGGTCGACGGCACGGGCCGTTACACCGACAAGGTCCCCGGCTTTGAAGGCCAGTTCGTCTTCGATACGAACGTACCGGTCATCAAGAAACTGGCTGAACTGGGCGCCCTCTTTGCCAAGAGCACGTTCCGCCATCAGTATCCGCACTGCTGGCGCTGCAAGGAACCGATCATCTACCGCGCTACGGAACAGTGGTTCGCTTCGGTCGACGGCTTCCGCCAGAAAGCCCTCGATGCCATCGATACGGTCAAATGGATTCCGTCCTGGGGCCATGACCGCATTTACAATATGATCCACGACCGCGGTGACTGGTGCATTTCCCGTCAGCGTGTCTGGGGCGTGCCGATTCCTATCTTCTACTGCGAAGACTGCGGCGAACACATCATCAATGATGAAACCATCGCTCATTTACAGAAGATGTTCGCCAAAGAAGGCTCCGATACGTGGTGGATGCACGACGTCAAGGAACTCATGCCGGAAGGCTATAAATGCCCGCACTGCGGCGGCACGCACTTCCGCAAGGAAACGGATATCATGGACGTCTGGTTCGACAGCGGCTGCACCCATCAGGGCGTACTGAAAAATGACCCGGACCTCGATTATCCCTGCGAAATGTACCTGGAAGGCTCGGACCAGCATCGCGGCTGGTTCAACAGCTCCCTGCTCACGTCGGTTGCCGTCAACGGCTATGCTCCGTACAAATCGGTCCTGACCCACGGCTTCACGGTCGATGGCGAAGGCCGCAAGATGAGTAAATCCGTCGGCAACACCGTCGCTCCCCAGGAAGTCATCGAAAAATACGGCGCTGACGTCCTGCGCCTGTGGGTATCGTCGGCTGACTACCAGGGGGATATCCGCTTGTCGCCGAAGATCCTGAAACAGCTCTCCGACGTCTACCGCAAGATCCGCAACACCTTCCGTTACCTCCTGGGCAACCTGGCCGACTTCGATCCGGCTAAGGATACGATTGCTTACCAGGACATGACGGACCTCGATAAATGGGCTCTCCTGCGTCTGGAACAGGTCTTTGAAGAAGTCACCGATGCTTATGAAAACTACCAGTTCCACGTCATGTACCACGCTATCCACAACTTCTGCACCGTCGATTTGAGCGCCATGTACCTGGATGTCATCAAAGACCGCCTGTACACGGAAAAGGCTGATTCCCATATCCGCCGCAGCGCCCAGTCGGCTATGTACATCATCCTCGATACGCTGGTTAAGATCGTCGCACCGGTCCTGTCCTTCACGGCCGAAGAAGTATGGCAGAACATGCCCGCTGTCGAAGGCAAGGAAGAAAGTGTCCTGCTCACCGATTGGCCCAAGGCTCACAAAGAATACCTCGACGCTGACCTCGATGCCCGCTGGGCTCAGTTCCTGTCGTACCGCCGCGATTTGACGCGTGTCCTCGAAGGCGCCCGTAAGGAACACAAGATCGGCCATGCCCTGGACGCAGCCGTCACCATCTATGCCGATGGCGAAGACTACGATTTCCTCAGCCAGTGGCAGGATCAGCTGGCCACGCTGCTCATCGTCAGCGAAGCCAAACTGGTCAAAGGCGAAGCCCCGGCCGAAGCCGTTGCCGGTGAAGACCACGGCGACATGAAAGTCGTCGTCGCTCCGTCGACAGCTGAAAAATGCGAACGCTGCTGGATTCACAGCGACACTGTCGGCTCGGATCCGAACCATCCGACCCTCTGCGCCCGCTGCGCTGCCGTATTAAGTGAATAAAAGTTGAATGAAAAAGGCGCTGTCCCATGAAGGCAGCGCCTTTTTTTGCAGTCAGCAGCTAGCAGTTAGCGGATGGTTTTAAATTTAGCGTTATCTACTAAAAACTACAAATGCTGAGAAATCAACCTCTCAGACCGCCTTTGGCGGCCAGCTCTCCTATGAGGAGAGCCTTTCGTCAAACATCATACATCAAAGGCAAAGAAAACCTGCGTGATAACAAAAAGCTTTACATGAGATTTCTTTTTTTTATTGAAAATTTACGGCTTTTGCTTTATAATAAACAAGTGTATTCATACATTATACATTTGTAACATGGAATTAGGGTAGGAGGTTTTATTTATGCATAGTTTATGGAATGCATTGAACCGCATCAGCCTGATCAAGCAGATCATCATCGGCTTGGTCATCGGTATCGCCGTGGCTATGGCTTTTCCTGCAGCTGGGAAAGAACTGGCCTTGCTCGGCGTCATCTTCGTCGGGGCCTTGAAGGGCATCGCCCCGGTATTGGTCTTCGTCCTGGTCGCCGCTGCACTGGGCCGCAAACAGGAAGACCATGAATCGAACATCAAAGATGTCATCATCCTGTATCTCATCGGTACTTTTTTAGCGGCTTTCTTTGCCGTCATGATCAGTTTCGTCTTCCCCCTGACGCTGCAGCTCGACGTATCGGCTGCCAGCAATAAGGCACCGGAGGGCATTGCCGAAGTCTTGACGACGCTCCTCAAGAACATCGTCGACAACCCGGTCCACGCCCTGATGACGGGCAACTACATCGGTATCCTCGGCTGGGCCTGCCTGTTCGGCGTTGCCGTCCGCCGCGTCTCCGAATCGTCGAAAGCTGTCCTCGATGACTGTGCCGACGCTGTCACGACCTGCGTCCAGTGGATCATCCGCCTGGCTCCGCTCGGCATCATGGGCCTCGTCGCGGACTCCGTTTCGTCCAACGGCATCGGTGCCCTCATCGGTTATGCTAAATTGCTCTGTCTCCTCTTAGGGACGATGCTGCTCTTCGCTTTCGTCATCAACCCGATCATCGTCTATGCCAAGATCCGCCGCAATCCGTACCCGCTGGTATGGAAATGCGTCAAGACGTCTGGCGTCACGGCCTTCTTTACGCGCAGCTCTGCCGCGAATATCCCGGTCAACCTGTCCCTGGCCAAGGAACTCGGCGTCAATCCCGATACGTATACCGTCACCATTCCGCTCGGTGCGACCATCAATATGTCCGGCGCAGCCATTACCATTTCCATCATGACCCTGGCTGCCGTCCACACCCTGGGCATTTCCGTCGACTTCCCGACGGCTCTCTTGCTCAGCGTACTTTCGGCCATCGGTGCCTGTGGTGCTTCCGGTGTTGCCGGCGGCTCGCTGCTGCTGATCCCCATGGCCTGCAGCCTCTTCGGTATCTCCAATGATATCGCCATGCAGGTCGTCGGCGTCGGCTTCATCATCGGCGTCCTCCAGGACTCGACCGAAACGGCCCTCAACTCGTCGACAGACATCCTCTTCACGGCAGCTGCCGACTTTGCTCAGCGCGGCTATCCGGAACACCTGGGTGGCGGCCACGAAGTCAGCCATCAAGGGTAGGAACGCCCCTTGGACGTTCCGCAGGCCGCCGTCCGCGTGTAGGGGCGCCACGGATTATGACGAATAACATAGGCCGCCGGCCGCAAAAGGATCCTCGCATGACGGTATTCGTCATCATGCGAGGGTCCTTTTCTTGGTCAAAAGCAACCTCTCAGACCGCCTTCGGCGGCCAGCTCCCCTATAAGGGGAGCCGTTAGCCACTAGCCACTAGCCACTAGCCACTAAAAAGGGCCTGTCGCATGAAGGTTTCTGCCATCGTGCGAGGGTCTTTTTTGGTCAAAAGCAACCTCTCAGACCGCCTTCGGCGGTCAGCTCCCCTATAAGGGGAGCCGCTGGCCACTAGCCACTAACCACTAACCACTAAAAAAGGGCCTGTCGTACGAAGGCTTCTACCATCATGCGAGGGTCCTTTTTCTTGGTCAAAAGCAACCTCTCAGACCGCCTTCGGCGGCCAGCTCCCCTATAAGGGGAGCCACTAGCCACTAAAAAAGCGTTGTCCGTCAGGACAACGCTTTTTTCTACCTTATTTCCCGCTAGCAGCGATGCAGTCATTGAGGTCAGCAATGAGGGCGTCGACGTCGATGCCGTGGGCACCAGCGCCCTGGCCGATGGTTTCAAAGTGAGCAGCCATGCAGCCAATGCAGCCGAGGCCGTACTGCTGGAAGATTTCAATGATCTGCGGATATTTCTGAACGGCTTCAATGATACCCGTGTCTTTTGTAATCTGTGCCATTATTTTTATTCCTCCTTGTCAATTCGTATCCGTACCGTTTTGAAGGAACTTCCGGATTGCATCTATTATATCATACTTTTTTTCATTTGTGCGAGGAAATACTTTTTTCCTCCAAGAGTTGGCCGTCGGGCAGGAAGCTGCGGAAGGTCAGGCTGTCGTCCGTCGCTTCCAGGGTCATGTAATTGTCCGTTTCCGGCTGGGGTGCGACGTATTTGTCGAGGCTGTGCTGTTTCCATAATCCCGGATACTGGACGTTGCCGGCGACGCCGGTGATGAGGTACAGCGGGCCCGATTCATCGCGCTGGAAGTTCCTGATATGGCCCCGGTCGCGGTAGGTGTGGAGATGGGCCGAGAGGACGGCATCGACGCCGTACTGGTCGAAGAGGGGCATCCACAGCCGGCCTTCGGGCGAGAAGCCTTCTTCCCGGGGCTGGGGCCGGTTGGCGAAGCCGTACTGGAGCGGGTCCTTGTGCATGAGGACGATTTTCCATTTCTTCGTCGTCTTGGCCATGTCTTCCTTGAACCAGGCCACTTCGTCTTCGTCGAGGCTGGGCTCGAAGTCAGCCAGTTCCTGGGACTGCGTGTTGAGGACGACGAAGTGGACGTCACCGTAGTCGAAGGAGTAGAACTGGTTCTGGTATTTTTCCCTGTCGATACGAGGCAGGGCGAAGAGGTGCAGGTAGGCTTCGGGCATGCGGACTTTCCAGTCCTTGTCATACGTTTCGTGGTTGCCCAGGAGGGGGACGACGGGGATGCGGGCGATCATGTCGCCGACGACGTCGAACCAGGCGTTCCACTGGTAATAGTCCTGGCCGTTATCGACGAGGTCGCCCATGTTGATGAAGAACTGGGCGTCCTGGTTGCGCTGCCAGGCAGGTTGGGCCGTGGCGGCCCAGACGCTGTAGTCGCTGGACTGGGAATCCGGGAAGATGAGGGCCTTGAAGTCATGGCCCTGGGCCATATGGAAGGAATGCCAGCTGCTGCGCTTGTCGCCGGCACCGACGCGGTATTCATAGGCCGTACCCGGTTTTAGATCGCTGACGGCCGCCGTGTGGATGTACGTCGTCACGCCATCGTCGCTGAAGGCGTCACTGGAAGCGGGGAGCTGCATGATCGTCGTGTCGTCGCCGGCTTGGCGGTATTCGACGACAGGATTCTCTTCGGCGTAGTCCGACTGCCACATGAAGGTCCGCGACGTCGTGCTGTCGGCCGTGATGACCTGGCGGATGTTCGAGGCATCGACGGCATCCGTCGACAGGTAGTGGGCCGCTGCGGCTTTGGTGGCCTTGACGCCCTGTCTGGCGACGGTCTTCGTACCCGGCAGCCAGGTATAGGCACTGACGGCGGCGATGACGGCAGCGGCCAGGGAAAAGGCGATGATTTTTTTATATTTGGCTTTCATAGAATTCCTCCTGTTTTTTTCGGATATAAGTCATTATAAGATATGGAGTCAACTCCAAGTCAAGCAAAAAAGAAAAACTTGACAAGGCCTTCGCTTCGATATAAGATAGATGCATCAAAAGTGATAGAGAACGTCCATGAACGGGAGCAAGTACCGTCATGATACCCTTGACAGCGAGCCGGTGGCAGTGGAAGTCCGGTGAAGAGGCCATGAGCGGGAATGGGCCCGGGAGATGCAGGCTGAACGCGAGTAGGTCCTGCCGGAACTTTCACCGTTACCAGGAAAGAATGCATCTACGTGTGCATATGAGCCGGGCAGTTTTGCCAACCAGGGTGGTACCGCGGAAATGACTTTCCTTTCGTCCCTAATGTGAGGGATGGAAGGATTTTTTTATTGAACAGGGAGGAATCCATCATGTCTATTATTTTTTCTGGCATTCAGCCGAGCGGCAATTTGACTTTAGGCAACTATTTAGGCGCACTGCGCAATTTCTCGAAGATCCAGGACGGCAACGAATGTTATTACTGCGTCGTCAACCAGCATGCCATTACGGTCCCTCAGGATCCGCAGCTTTTGCATGAACGTACGCGGAAACTGGCTGCTATCTATTTAGCTTCCGGCCTGGATCCGGAAAAATCGACGCTCTTCGTCCAGTCGGAAGTCCCGGAACACGCACTCCTGGGCTGGATGATGATTACCTTGTCCTATGTCGGCGAATTGGAACGCATGACCCAGTATAAGGACAAGGCTTCCAAACGGGGCGATTCCATCCCGGCCGGCCTGTTGACCTATCCGCCCCTCATGGCTGCGGACATTCTCTTGTACCAGACCAACTTCGTCCCCGTCGGCGACGACCAGAAGCAGCATATGGAAATCACCCGCAACCTGGCCCAGCGCTTCAACCGCCTCTACGGCGAAGTCTTCACCATTCCCGATATCTACCTCGGCCAGGACGGCACGCGCGTCATGAGCCTCCAGGAACCGACCAAGAAGATGAGTAAATCCGACGACAACACGACGGCGACGATTTACCTCCTGGACGAACCGAAGGCCATCGAAAAGAAAATCAAACGGGCCCAGACGGACAGTGAAAACTCCGTCCATTACGATAAGGAAAACAAGCCGGGCATTTCCAACCTCATTGAAATCTTCTCGGCCCTGACCGACCAGACCCACGAACAGGTCGAAGCGGCCTACGCCGGCAAGGGCTACGGCGCCTTCAAGAAAGACGTGGCCGATGCCATCATTTCGACGCTGGAACCGATCCAGCAGCGTTACCGCCAGCTCGTCGGCGACCCCGAACTGGACGCCATCCTCGACAAGGGCGCTGCCAAGGCACACGCCAAGGCCAGCGTCACTTACGAAAAAGCCGCCAAGGCCATGGGCTTGTTCCGCAAGTAAAACGATTCCACTTAATTTTGAAAGTGTAGCGGATTTCAACTTTATAAAAATAAAAGCAAATAACATATTGACAAAGAAAATGTAAAGTATTACACTATATTCAACAAAGAAAATAACGGAGACAAGAGGCAAGGGAGCCTGATGGAACATCAGCTTTCCTTGCCTCTGTTTTTATGTGGGGAATTCTTTGTTAGTTATCATTTCTTTATAAATTATCAGTTTAGGGGGAGTTACGAATGAGATTACGCGATGTAGGATTGACCAAAGAAGAAATCAAAGCCAAAGTAGACAAGTACATGATCGAAACGTACGAACGCTTCGATATGATCGCTGAACGCGGCAAAGGCATGTACGTCTACGATGAAAACGGCACGCCGTACCTTGATTTCTACGCTGGTATCGCCGTCAATAGTGCCGGCAGCTGTAACGATAAAGTCGTCCTGGCCGTCATCGACCAGTGCATGGACATCATGCAGACCTTCAACTATCCGTACACGGTTCCGCAGGCCCTGCTGGCTGAAAAAATCTGCACGACCATCGGCATGGACAAGATTTTCTTCCAGAACTCCGGCGCAGAAGCCAACGAAGCCATGATCAAGATGGCCCGTAAATACGGCGTTGAACACTTTGGTCCCAACAAATACGAAATCATCACGGCAAAAGAATCCTTCCACGGCCGTACCTTTGGTTCCATGAGTGCTACGGGCCAGCCGGACAATGCCTGCCAGATCGGTTTCGGCGCCATGACACCGGGCTTCAAATATGCTGAATTCAACAACTTGAAAGCCTTTGAAGATGCCATCACGGAAAACACCATCGGCATCATGGTCGAACCGGTACAGGGCGAAGGCGGTGTCCATCCGGCAACGAAAGAATTCCTCACAGGCCTGCGCAAACTGTGCGATGAAAAAGGCCTGCTCCTCCTCCTGGACGAAGTACAGAGCGGCTGGTGCCGCACCGGTGCTGTCATGTCCTACATGAACTACGGCATCAAACCGGATATCGTTTCCATGGCAAAAGCCCTTGGCGGCGGCATGCCGATTGCTGCCATCTGCGCCCGCGAAGACGTTTCCAAAGCCTTCACCATGGGTTCCCACGGCAGTACCTTCGGCGGCCATCCGGTCTGCTGTGCCGCTGCGTTGGCCGAAGTCAACGAACTGTTGGACAAAGACCTGGCCGGCAATGCCAAGAAGATGGGGGCATACTTCCTGGAACAGGCCCGCGAAAAACTGCCGCATCTGAAGGAAGCCCGCGGTCAGGGTTGCTTCCTGGGGCTTGAATTCGACGACAAGATCAACAGCGTCGACTTGAAGCATAAATGCTTCGACAAACACATGCTGTCGACGGCTATCGGCGAACACGTCCTGCGCCTGGTACCGCCGCTGATCCTCCAGAAGGAACACGTCGACAAGGCCACTGCCATCATCAAGGAATCGGTCGAAGAATTGGCAAAATAAGTACACGTAACTGAGGGGTATGAGAAGGTGTCTGCCAGAATTGAGGGGTTGGCAGGCACCTTTTCTTAAAAAAGGGGGAAACGAAATGAAACATTTCGTCATCACTGTGGGATGTGAATTCGGCAGCGGCGGACCGGAAATCGGCAAGATGCTGGCCAAGTCGCTGGGAATCGAATACTACGACCGGGATCTCGTAGATAAAGTCGTGGAAAAAATCGGCGTAGAAAAACATCTCGTAGAAGAAGCAGATAATAAGAATTTCGTTCCGTACGGCATCGAAACGTCGTTGGGGACGCGCTATGCGAATCTGTCGAATAAAGTCATTTACACGCAGTTCGATGTCATCCGCAAGATGGCCAAAACATCGTGCGTCATCATCGGCCGGTGCAGCGACTACATCCTGAAGGGGCAGGATGATGTCGTCAACGTCTTCGTCTATGCACCGACGGAAGTACGCATCAAGACCATCATGGAAAAGATGAATTTATCCGAACGCCATGCGGCAGAAGTCATCCGGGATTATGACAATGCCCTCCATCGCCGGTATAAATACATTACCGGCACCTATCGCGGCGACCGTCACAACCGCCACCTGCTGGTCGACAGCAGCGTCCTGGGCTGGGAAAAGACGGCGAAATTCATCAAATCTTTCGTCGAAATGTGTTTTGAAGAGACTTGAGGGGGTATGAAAGATGGCTACAAAAAAGTCTGATTTTGATAAAGTCCTGAGTGCCTGGGACGTCCTGGTCATCGCCTTTGGCGCTATGATCGGCTGGGGCTGGGTCGTATCGACAGGCGACTGGATCATGGAAGGCGGCGTCCTCGGCGCTATGCTGGGCTTCGTCATTGGCGGCATCATGGTCTTCTTCGTCGGCCTGACCTATGCCGAACTGACGTCGGCCATGCCGCAGTGCGGTGGCGAACACGTCTTCAGTTATAAGGCCATGGGGCCCATTGGTTCCTTTATTTGTACGTGGATGATTGTCCTCGGCTATGTCAGCGTCGTCTGCTTTGAAGCCTGCGCACTGCCGACGATCGTCGCTTATATTTATCCTGATTTCCTGACGGGTTATATGTATACCGTTGCCGGCTTCGACATTTACGCTTCCTGGCTGGCCGTAGCTATTCTGGTTTCTGTCTTCATTACGGCCATCAATATCGTCGGGACCAAGACGGCTGCCATCTTGCAGACCATCCTGACGGTCATCATCGGCGGCGTCGGTATCCTGCTCATCGCCGCATCGGCCCTGACCGGTACGACGGCTAACCTGGAAGGCCAGCTGTTCATGGGCGCTACGACGACGGATATGCTCAAAGGGACTTTGGCCGTGGCTGTCATGACGCCGTTCTATTTCATCGGATTCGATGTCATCCCGCAGGCAGCCGAAGAAATTTCCGTATCCTTGCAGAAAATCGGCCGTATCCTCATCTTGTCCATCATCCTGGCCGTTCTCTTCTATGCCCTCATCATCTTCGGTGTCGGCTATGTCATGAATAATTCAGAAATCGCCGTCGCCATGAAAGGCGTTGGCGGCCTGGTCACGGCCGATGCCATGGCTGTCGCTTTTGGCAGCTCCATCATGGCCAAGGTCCTCATCATCGGCGGTCTCTGCGGTATCATCACCAGCTGGAACTCCTTCCTCATCGGCGGCAGCCGCGCTATGTATTCCATGGCTGAATCGTACATGATTCCGCATGTCTTTGCGAAATTGCACGACAAATATAAGACGCCGATCAACGCGCTCCTGCTCATCGGCCTCTTGTCCATCATCGCGCCCTTCTTCGGCAAGAAGATGCTGGTCTGGGTCGTCGATGCCGGCAACTTCGGCTGCTGCGTCGCCTACTGCATGGTCTCCATTTCCTTCGTCATCCTGCGTAAAAAAGCTCCGGAAATGGCCCGTCCCTACAAGGTCAGCCATTATAAACTGGTCGGCGCCATGGCCATCCTCATGTCGGGCTTCATGGTCGTCATGTACATGATCCCCGGCTCCGGTGCTACCCTGGTTCCCCAGGAATGGGGCATGGTCCTGGGCTGGTCCGTCCTGGGCGTCCTCTTCGGCTTCTACTGCAAGGCTAAATACGGCAGTAAATTCGCTACCCACATCGACGTCGCCGTCGATAATGAAGCCGTCGAAGAAGCGGGCGACCTGGCTTTCGGTCAGGCCATGGCCGCTGCCCTGCACGACGTCGAATCCGATGCGCCTGTCACTTATGTATCGCAGCCGCTCAGTTTCTCCTTCTCCATGCCTGTGTCCGTCGTCTTCGGTGCCGGTAAGCGCCATATGGCCGGGGAACTCTTTAAGGCCTATGGGACCAAGGCCCTGGTCGTCACCGATGCCGCTACCAATGGGCGGGACATCGTCAATGAAGTCGAAAAGAGCCTGAAAGACGCTGGCATTTCCGTAGCCCGCTTTGCTCATATTACGGGGAAATCCCTGGATATTACGGCTGATTCGGCAGTCGACGAAATCAAGAAGAACGGCAGCGACTTCATCGTCGCCATCGGCGGCAATACCGTCATGGAAGGGGCCAAGCTGATTGCCAGTGCCGCTGCCCGCACCTTGGGCAGGGCCATGATGCCCTTGAATTTCGTACCGACGACGTATCACGCCGGCGCCTGCTTCGATGCATCCCTGCCTGATGGCAGCTATGACGAAGCCCTGCTGGCCAAGGTCGTCCTCGTCGATCCGGACTGCATGACCGGCATGAGCCAGAAAGACCGGGCCGTCTCCGGCTTTGCCGCCCTGTGCGAATGTATCCGGGCCTATACGGCGCCCGATGCCCAGCCGCTGACTGATGCCATGGCCCTCTATGCCATCGACATCCTGAATGACAAGCTCGTCGGCGTCTGCGGGGAAAACACAGACAAAGGGGCTTGGGAAAAAGTCGTCCTGGCCGGCGTCATCGGCAGCATGGTCAGTGCCGAAACGGGCTGCCAGGTCGCCAAAGACCTGAAACAGGCCGTCGCCAAGACGTCTTTTGCAGCCGATGAAGTCCTCCTGGCCGCCATCGTGCCCGTCGTCGTCGACGCCAAGGCCGGTAAGGATCCCTTCCTCTATGGCAAACTGGCCCGCACCATGGGCGGTTTCACGTCCGATGACTGCGCTGCCCGCCTCTGCTACCTGGCCAAGGCCCTGCACCTCGACCTGCGCATTGCCGATATGGGCGTCCATGAAGACGACATCGCCAACCTGGCCGAAGCCTACATGGGCGAAGAAGCGGCCGAAGCCGTCCGGGAAAAAGCCGCTGCCATGGAAGCCGCATTTGATTCGTGAAAATAGTTTGATGTTTGATGTATGATGTTTGACGAAAGGCTCTCCTCATAGGAGAGCTGGCCGCCAAAGGCGGTCTGAGAGGTTGATTTCTCAGCATTTGTAGTTTTTAGCCCGCCGGATATATGTAAGATACTTGCGAACCCGATTTCGTGAACGGGCGCCCCACGTGGCGCCCCTACAGAAAAAGTAGCTGTCGCCCATGCGACAGCTCCTTTTTTTTACATATACAAAAGATTTTCTTTTTGCCAGCAGGAGTTTGACAATTCTGTGTAGAATATCTTAAGATAAACTAGTTATATAGAGTTGCTTGGAGGTAGTCAATATGACACTCAGTTTATTTTGGTCGCGTTATACGCTGGAACTTCGGGAACAGCATCTGCGCGATGTCGATGAACTTTATCATTATCTCATTGCCCGGGAACGATGGAACTGGTTCCTGGCCAAGATTCCGGAACAGGCCCAGATCCAGATACTCCGCGGCCACAACCATGGCGAAGATTCCTGGACGTGCCGCAAGTGGCTCGACCACATGCTGGACTGGATCAAGGAGAACAAGCCGCCTGCCGTCTATGATGCCGTCATCGACAAGATTCATATGATTGAAGACAAGCCGATTGAAGAACTAGAAAAACAGGCTGCCCGCAACATTTCGCCGGAAGAGTTGGAAAAACTCCAGCGTGCCGGTTATTTTCAATGTATCGAGGCGCCGAACAAAAGTGAATGAAAGCAGGTGAGGGAATGACCTTTCTATTACGCATGATAACAGCTGCTGTCTTATTCTTTTCCCTGACAGCTGCCGCACCGGCTGCTGTCGTGCAGGCCGATTCCGTCCGCGTCCTGCCTATTTCCGGTGACATCGACGGCAGCCAGGCCGCCTTTATCCAGCGCGGCCTGCGCCAGGCCGCCGAAGAAGGCGATACGGCTGTCGTCATTACCATCAATACCCTGGGCGGCCGCGTCGACAGCGCCTTGAAGATCCGCGACATGCTCATGGCATCCGACGTGCCGACTATTGCCTATGTCACGTCGCGGGCCTGGTCGGCCGGGGCCCTCATCGCCCTGTCGTGCCGCCACATCATCATGGCGCCGGGCAGCAGCATCGGTGCTGCCGAACCGATTCCCAATACGGAGAAGAACATTGCCGCCCTGAAAGCCGAGTTCAGCGCGACGGCGGCCCAGAATGGCCATAATCCCGGCGTCGCCGAAGCCATGGTCGACAAGTCCCAGGGCTATCCCGACTATGCCGAGCCGGGGAAGATACTGGCCTTATCCGACGGCCAGGCCAGGGAACTCAACGTGTCCGACGGCTCGGCCGATACGTTGTCCGAAGCCCTGGCCCTGTACAGCCTGGGCGATGCCCGCCTGACCTATGTCGACAAGGACTGGCGTGATGACGCCGTCGGCATCTTGCAGAATCCCTATGTCCGCACGGTCTTCGTCGCCCTGATCATCGCCGCCTTGCTGGCAGAAATCAAGATGGCCGGCATCGGCGCCGGTATTGCTACGGCCTTCGTCTTCGGCGGCCTGCTGCTCCTGTCGGGCAACGAGTCCCTGGCCGACGGCCTGAAAATCGTCGCCGCCTTCCTGGTCAGTCTGCTCTGCATCGGCCTGGAACTGGCGTCGCCTGGCGTCGGCATCTTTGGCCTGGCCGGCGTCGTCCTCTTGTTCGGCAGCCTGTTCTTCATGCTGGGAGCCACGTATGAGGCCGTCTACATCCTGGCCGGCGGGACGGTCCTGGCCATCATATTGTTCTATATCGTCGGCAAGCATTTGCCCAAGAGCCGGCTTTTTGAAAAATTGACCCTCAAGAACCGTTCGACGAAAGAAAAGGGATATACGGCCCAGGCCGATTACAGCAAATATCTCTATGAACGGGGCAAGACCATTACTATTCTGCGTCCGTCCGGGACGATCCGCATCGGCAAAGAGCGCGTCGATGCCACGGCCAACGGCACGTTCATCGGCCGCGACGTCATCGTCCGCGTGGTCAAAGTCGAAGGCAGCCGCGTCGTCGTCGAACCGGAACCGGAACGCCATCCCAAACCCTGAGAAGGAGGTCTCTTATGTCTATCGTATCCTTTTTGGCAGTGCCTGTCATCATCATCGTGGCCGCTGTCATCATCGTATCCCTGTTCCTGCACTTCGTGCCCATCGGTTTGTGGATTTCGGCCATGGCCGCCGGCGTATCCGTCGGCATCGTCAACCTCATCGGCATGCGCCTGCGCCGGGTCATCCCGTCGAAGATCATCCTGCCCCTGGTCAAGGCCAACAAGGCCGGCCTCGATGTCAACGTCAACCAGCTGGAAGCCCATTACCTGGCCGGCGGCGACGTCGACCGCGTCGTCGATGCCCTCATTGCCGCCCATCGGGCGACGATGTCCCTGACCTTTGAACGGGCCTGCGCCATCGACCTGGCCGGCCGCGACGTCCTGGAAGCCGTCCAGATGAGCGTCAATCCCAAGGTCATCGAAACGCCGTTCATCTCGGCTGTCGCCCAGAACGGCATCGAACTGAAAGTCCGGGCCCGGGTCACGGTCCGCGCCAACATCGACCGCCTCGTCGGCGGTGCCGGTGAAGCGACGGTCATCGCCCGCGTCGGCGAAGGCATCGTCACCAGTGTCGGCTCGGCACGGGACCATTCGCAGGTCCTGGAAAACCCTGATGAAATCAGTAAGACCGTCCTCAGCAAGGGCCTCGACGCCGGGACGGCCTTTGAAATCTTGTCCATCGACATTGCCGATGTCGACGTAGGCCGCAACATCGGCGCCCGCCTGCAGACGGACCAGGCCGAAGCGGACAAGCAGATTGCCCAGGCCAAGGCCGAAGAACGGCGGGCCATGGCTGTGGCCAAAGAGCAGGAAATGCAGGCCTATACCCAGGAAATGCAGGCCAAAGTCGTCGAAGCCCAGGCCGAAGTCCCGTTGGCCCTGGCCCAGGCCCTGCGCGAAGGCAAGTTAGGTGTCATGGACTATTATAATATGAAGAATATCATGGCCGACACGGACATGCGCGCCGCTGTCGCTCAGGCCGGCGTCCCCAAGACCCAGTCGGTCCCGACGGGGCAGGACAGTCACCACGACGACCGCGGCCCGGCAGGCCATGGTGAAAAGTAGGTGAGCCTTATGGATATGTTATGGCTCATCGTGGCCTTCGCTCTCATGGCGATCCTGCCGGACCTGCTGCGGCGGCGCCGCCGCTATCCCAGGCGGAAAGGGCCGATTCCCGTGCCGCCGCGGCGTAAACCCGCACCGGTTAAGGCGCCGGCTCCGGCTGAAACCGGGGAAGATGCGGCTGGAAACGAAATTTCCTCGCAGGAAACGACAGCCCCGGCACAGCCGCCCATCGTGCCGGCTGCCATGCCGCCCCGTCTGGCTATAGCCCCCGTATCGGTGCCGCACCGCGTCCGGCCCGCGGCCTGGAGCCAGCTGACGCCGCAGGCGCGGGAGCTCTACGCCGGCTTCGTCTGGTCGGAGATATGGCAGGAACCGCTGGCTTACCGCCGGCGATTAATTAAAAAATAGAGAGGATTTATGGAAATGATTCAAGAAAAACAAGTAGGTATCAAGGGTATCCCCGGTCTGGTCATTACGTCCGGTGAAAAAGCGAAAGGCGTCGTCCTGTTCTATCATGGCTGGTCGTCGCAGAAAGAATTCCAGGCTATCCGCGGCCGCATCCTGGCCTCCTATGGCTATGATGTCGTCATTCCCGACGCCGTCAACCACGGCCGGCGCGGCACGCTGGACTATGAATCGAAAGTCGTATACCCCGATTTCTGGCAGACCATTTTCCAGAATATGACCGAAGTCCCGGTCATGCTGGAATATATCCAGGAAAACTGGCCCGATACGCCCATCGCCGTCATGGGTCATTCCATGGGCGGCTTCACGGCCCTCGGTGCCATGAGCCTTTTCAGGGAATTCAAGACGGCTGTCGTCATGAACGGTTCCGGCTGGTGGGATGAATCGGAACGCCGCTTCCGGGCGTCCCTGCACATCGAAAAGCCCCGGGCCTACCGATTCATTCAGATGCAGTTCGCCGCCATGGATCCCTATACCCATATGGACCGCCTCAGCGGCCGGTCCCTCTTGTCCCTCCGCGGCGGTGCCGATGACGTCGTCGATGGGGCGGCCCAGGAACTCTATCTGGAAAAACTGGCCCAGCGCGATGACGTCAAGACCCAGTCCATCGTCTATGATGATCTCGGTCATTTCGTCACGACCAACATGATGGGCGATGCCGTCAACTGGCTCCAGGAAGAACTCCATTAAAGAGATGTTGGGATTTGCTTAAAAATAATAAGAAGTAAAACCTTTTTCTGTGGAAAATATTAAATTTATTACGGCTATATACTTTACAAATTTAGAAATACGAGTATAATGTACGTATAAACAGAAACCGCAAGGGCGCGGAAACGTAAGAATCAGTCATCTTTCTGATAGAAATGATTCGTTTCCACCGTTGCGGTTTTTATATTTTTATTGTTATCATTCATGTATTAGGGGATGTATAACAGGGGGGATAAGTATGTCAAAGAATATTTTCCGAACGAAAAGCATCAACCAGTTTCTATCGGAAACGAAACAGGACGGCGGCATGAACCGCGTCCTGGGGACTTTCGGCCTGACCATGCTGGGCATCGGCTGTATCGTCGGCACAGGGATCTTCGTCCTGACCGGTATCGCCGCTGCCAATTATTCCGGCCCGGCTCTGGTCATTTCCTTCGTCATCGCCGCACTGGCCTGCGGCTGTGCTGCACTTTGTTATTCTGAATTCGCCGCTATGATTCCTGTAGCCGGCAGTGCTTACACTTACGGTTACGTAGCTTTAGGCGAATTTTGGGCCTGGGTCATCGGCTGGGATTTGATTTTGGAATACACCCTGGCCTTGAGCGCCGTGTCCATCGGCTGGTCCGGGTATTTCGGCAATATCCTGACCAATCTGGGATTGGCTTTGCCGAAAGAATTCATTACGGCGCCGGAAGAAGGGGGCCTCATCAATCTGCCGGCTATGGCCATCATCTGGATCATCACCTTGATCAACATGAAGGGCATCACCCAGAGCTCCCTGGTCAATGACATCATCGTCGTCATCAAGCTGGCTGTCGTCGGCCTGTTCATCGCCCTCGGCATCAGCCACGTCGAACCGGCCAACTGGACGCCGTTCATGCCTTATGGCTGGTCCGGTGTCTTCACAGGCGCTTCGGTCATCTTCTTTGCTTACATCGGCTTCGACGCCGTCTCGACGGCTGCTGAAGAAGTCAAGAACCCGCAGAAAGATTTGCCTCGGGGCATCATCTTATCGCTCATCATCTGCACGATTCTCTACATTGCCGTATCGGCCATCCTGACCGGCATGGTCCCGTACTTACAGTTCAAGACGACGGCCGCTCCTGTTGCCTATGCACTGCAGCTCGTCGGCTATCATTGGGGTGCCGCTGCCGTCTCCGTCGGCGCTATCTGCGGCCTCACGTCGGTCCTCCTGGTCATGTGCCTCGGCCAGAGCCGTATCCTCTTCGTCATGTCCCGCGACGGCCTGCTGCCGCGCTTCTTCGGTCACATCAATAAGACGACCAAGACGCCGGTCCGCAGCTCCTTGTTGGTCGCCATCGTGTCGTCCATCCTGGCCGGCCTCGTACCTATCGGCATCGTCGCTGAAATGGTCAACATCGGCACGCTGGCAGCCTTCATCATCGTATCGGCATCGGTCATCGTCCTCCGCAAAAAAGCGCCGGACCGCGTCCGCCCGTTCCGCTGCCCCTGCGTACCGCTGGTCCCGATCCTGTCGATCCTCTTCTGCGGTATTCTGGTCATCATGCTGCCGACAGTCACGCAGATCCGCTTCATCGTATGGCTGGCCATCGGCCTGGTCATCTACTTCGGCTATGGCTATAAGCACAGCATCATCACCAAAGCCCAGAAAGGCACGCTGAACGCAGCCCCTGCGGCCGCTGCTGATGAAACAGCCAGAGTACCTTCGGTCCACGAAGGCGCTCACTCCACTATTGAACACTGACGCATTCTATATATCGACAGAAAAAGACCCGCCCTCTCCCCTGGCCGGGTCTTTTTCTTGCCGTCAGCCGTCAGCCGCCCGCCGCGAATCCTGTATATAACCGGATACACGATAGGTGGCTCGTGGTTCGTAAAAGCCTGCCATTATACTCGAATGGGCTGTGGTCAAACCTCACAGCGGGACGCCCTTTGGGCGTCCCCTACGCACAAGGCCGCCGGCCGTGATTTTTTTTGCGGCCTGCCATCTGCGGACTGCGCTCATTTCCATCGCCTGCATGCGATTTCGTAGGGGACGCCCAAAGGGCGTCCCGCTTCAGGATAGGTGTGGTTTCCCAGACCGGACCACAGGGGCATCATCCCCATATACGGCAGTGTCAGCCGTTAGCAGCTAGCATCTCGTCGCGAATCCTGTATATAACGGGATACATGATAGGCGGCTCGTGGTTCGTAAAAGCCTGCCATTATACTCGAATGGGTTGTGATAAACTCTCTCTGGCGGGCCGCCTTAACCAGGTCGGCCCCTACGCACAAGGCCGTTGGCCGTGTGTTTTTTGCGGCCTGCGGCCTGCGCTCATTTCCATCGCCTGCATGCGATTTCGTAGGGGACGCCCAAAGGGCGTCCCGTTTCAGAATATGTGTGGTTTCCCAGATCGGACCACAGGGGCATCGTACCAATATCCGGCAGCGTCAGCCGTCAGCCGTCAGCCGTCAGCAGCTAGCCGCCTGTATGGGCCGTCCCAAAGCGGGCCCTCTCGTTAAAAAGCAACCTCTCAGTCAGCTGCGCTGACAGCTCCCCTAGCAGGGGAGCCGGGGCACGAACCACGAACCACGAACCACGAGCCACGAACCACGAGCCACGAGTCCCCTAACCCCTAACCGCTAACCCCTAACCGCTAACCCCTAACTCCTAACCCCCAACCCCTAGCCCCTAGCCACGAACCACGAACCACGAATCACGAACCCCTAGCCACTAACCCCCCATTTGTGGTAAAGTAGAACCATATCATCATTGCAGAGGGGAGCTATGAGAATGGAAAAAAAGAAGATATATGTACTGGCCTGTGGCGGGACGATTGCCGGCAGGGCCGCGTCGGCCGATGACCTGACGGGTTATGCTGCCGGCCAGACGTCGATAGATGAGCTGCTGGAGGCCGTGCCCCAGCTGGCTGATTATGCCGACGTGCAGGGCGAACAGTTCTGCAACATCGACAGCTCGGATATGACCGAAGCTTTATGGCTGTCCCTGGCCAATCGGGTCCAGGAAGTAGCCGACCGGGAAGACGTGGACGGCATTGTCATCACTCACGGCACGGATACGATGGAGGAAACGGCGTATTTCCTCGACCTCACGGTCCACACCATCAAGCCCGTCGTCCTTACGGGTTCCATGCGGCCGGCGACGGCCATCAGTGCCGACGGGCCGCTGAACCTCCTGGAAGCGGTCCAGGCCGCGTCCTGGCCGGACCTGGGAAAATACGGTGTCGTCATCGTCATGAACAGCACCGTCCACAGCGCCCGCTTCGTCGAAAAGACCGATACGACCCATGCCGATACCTTCAAGGGCCGCCAGATGGGCTGCCTGGGCTATATGCAGGACGGCCGGCCCCGCCTGTACCAGCAGCCCCTGCGCAAGCATACGTGGTCGTCGGACCTGGCCGCTCCTAAAGAACTGCCAGCCGTCGCCATCGTCTATGCCTATGTCGGCCTCACCGCCGACGACGTACGACGCCTGGCCCAGGGGAAAGCGGGACTGGTCATCACGGGTCTCGGTCATGGCAAGATGCCCGAACCGGTCTGGCAGGCCTTACAGCCCTTGATGGAACAGGGCCTGGTCGTCGTCCGGGCTGCCCGCGCCCTGGGCGGCATGGTCACCCAGGTCCCCGCTTATGACGGGACGGTCACGGCCGATTCCCTGACGCCGCAGAAGGCCAAGATTCTCTTGCAGCTGGCCCTGGCCCACACGACGGACCGGGAAAAAATACAGGCCATCTTCGACGCCTATTGAGGCCTGCAAATCACGGCTCTATGCCTTCCCTAATAGGGCGGGGTGTGATAAAATAAATAAGATATGAAACATAGGTATGCAATCCATGTATCCTTTACGACACTGACATAGATAGGAGCGAATGAATCATGAACAAGTACAAAAAATTGATGGTCCTTACGGCCCTGACAGCCGCCCTCGGCACGTCGGCTTTTGCCGCATCGACGGGGATTACGGATATCAGCAATTATTGGGGCAAAGACGCTATCCAGTATTTTTATAACCAGCACTACATCAGCGGCACGAACGGCCAGTTCCGTCCGAACGAAGACATTACCCGTGAAGGCGCAGCTGCCATCATCAACAACATGATCGGTGAAGATTCCAAAGTCAAGACGACCAACTTCAGCGACGTCAAAGGCCGCTGGTCCGAACGGGCCATCGCCTCGCTGGTCGACAAACAGATCATGAGCGGTTACAGCAACGGCACGTTCAAACCGGAACAGAAGATCACCCGCGAAGAATTTGCTGTCATCGCTTACAACTACATGACTTACAAGGGCATGAGCACCCTCGAAGGGGCCGCTCCCTATGCCGACGAAGCCAAGATTTCCAGCTGGGCCCGTCAGGCCGTCGACGCCCTGGCTGCTGCCGGTTATATGAAGGGTGGCAACTACAACATGTTCAACCCGAAACAGTATGTCACCCGCGGTGAAGCCGTCAACGTCCTCTACCGCATCCTGACCGGCGTCAAGGAAACGACGCAGAGCCAGGACGGCCTGGAAGCCAAAGCCTTCAAGGATATCAAAGACGTCTACGGCTCGGTCAAAGCCTTTGCATCTGACGGCATCATGTACTGGCAGGGCGACAAGCTCCACATCGGCGTCAAAGACCCGAAGAACAAACAGAAACTGGCCGATGCCATTGCTGCCGACAAGGATATCCCGGCCGAATCGGTCTATGTCCAGAAATCGACGTACAGCTATGACGACTATAAGAACCTCATGGCCCAGGCCGAAAAGATTTACAAGGCTACGGAAGCGACGAATGCTACCGTTTCGACGGAACCGGATTATCTCAATGAAAAAGTCGTCCTCACAGTCAGCTCCATTTCCAAAGAAACACAGAACAACCTCAATAAAGCCCTGGGCAGTGCCCTTCGCATCGTCATTCAGTAATCGCAGCAGAGGAGGATTTCCATGGTACGGAACAAAATCGCTGCCATCCTGGCAGCTGCGGCCATCTTGTCCGTCAGTGCCGTTTCGGCCGATGCCCCTTATACGGACCTGGGCAGCCTGACCGACCGCGCGGCTGTCGATTACCTCTATGATACGCAGTGCCTGACTTTCATCACAGGGGATACCTTTGAGCCAAACCGGGTCCTGACCCGCGGCGACCTGGCCCAGCTGCTCTATAATTCGGCAGCCAATATCCCCCTGGCACCGGTGGAAGCGGCCGGTGCCCACGATGTGCCGTCGGGCACGGCTGGCGATGCCATGAACAGCGTCGCCGCCCAGGGTATCCTGGCAGGCTATCAGGATGGGAATTTCCATCCCGAAGAACCGGTGAGCCGCGAAGAATTTGCCGACGTCATCTACCACTACTTGCAGTACAATCAGCTGGCCGACCCGGACCAGGCCGTCAAGCCCTATGCCGATGCCGCGTCGATTGCGCCGGCTTACGCCAGGGCCATCGACGTCCTGCACAGCAAGAACATCATGGTGCCGGCAGATAACTACTTCCATCCCAAAGAAGGCATGACCCGGGCCGATGCCGCCCAGGTATTTTACCGCCTCATGCACTCCGACGGGGATTATACGTCCCATGTCCAGGTCGAATCGCAGCTCATCAAGGCCATCAATGCCGAATACGGCTCGGTGCCGATCTACTTCCGCAGCGGTACGATGTACTGGGATGGCGATACCCTGGTCCTGGGCATCAAAGGCGCTCCCAGCAAATACTTGCAGCAGCGCATCAACACGGATGTAGCCAAGCCGCAGGCCGTCAAGATACGCCGCGTATCCCTGAGCCACAGCGATTACAGCCAGCTCATGAATAAGGCCATCCATTGCGTCGTCGACAACGAAGGCGTCCAGAACTACGTCGGCGCCCTGCCGGACTACGTCAATGAACAAGTCGTCCTCACCGTCCGCCATCCCGTCAGCAAGGCGACGCTGGCTGAACTGGCCAAACGCGTCGGCGCCGGCCGGGTCCGCCTGGAAACGGCTCCCATCGCCGGGAAAGCTCCCATCGTCCAGGTAGCCGGACAGACAGACACAGCGGAAGAAGCCCCTGTGACGACAGAAAACACGAAAAAAGAAACGAAACAACTCTATTCTAAACTCTTAGACGACGCCACATCGAGCGCCATCACCTCCGTCCAGAACGACGTGATGAAGTGATTTGTAGGGGACGCCCAAAGGGCGTCCCGCAGGTCGCAGGTCGCAAAAAAAGCTGTCCGCATAGGACAGCTTTTTTTATGCTAGCCACGAGCCACGAGCCACTAGCCACTAGCCACGGAACCTCACACTCCGAAGAGTTCCCCCAGTTCTTCCCGCGTGTCGATGAGGTATGTCGGCTGGAGGGATTCCAGGAAGTCCCGGTCGCGGAAGCCCCAGGTGACCAGGGCTGCGTCGAGGCCGGCGTTATCGGCCGTTTCTTTGTCGACTTCCGAGTCGCCGACGTAGATGGCGTCGTCTTTGGCACAGCCCAGGCGCTTCAGGGCTTCCCAGACCATGTCCGGAGCCGGCTTTTTGCGGTACATCGGCGTTTCACCCAAGGAGAAATCGACATAGTCTTTGAAGTATTCATCGTGCAGTTCCGATACGGCACCCTGGCCTTTGTTGGAGACGATAGCCATATGGTAGCCGGCCGCCTTGAGCCGGCTCAGAACCTGAGGGATGCCGTCGTAGGGAAAGGTCGTCGTCTGGCAGTGGGCGCTGTAGTAGGCGATGAATTCGTCTGTCATCGTCCGCCGCAGGGATTCCGGCGCGTCCGGTGCGGCTTTGTCGATGAAGCCGTCGTAGCCGAAGCCTAGGCAGGGACGGATGGCATCCTGGGTCAGGGCAGGCAGGCCGTGACGGGCAAAAACATAGTTCAGGCTTTTCGTCAATTCGTCCAGCGTGTCCAGGACGGTGCCGTCCATGTCGAAGACGATGGCTTTATATTTTTCCATGAAAAAGACTCCTTTGAAGGACAAAAAATCAGTTTACTCTTTTATTATACGAAAGTGCGAATTAATCGGCAATAGGGAGTAGCTCATGCCGTCATCTTATGCTACAATGGGGAAAGAAGTTTGATAAAATAGAGGAGAGGATGACATGACAAACTTTTTACCGTACGCTATCATAGCGGGCATAGCAATCGTCTTTTTTGTAATTTGTTATATTATGTATTCCGGCGGAGGGCACTCCGAGAGTAGTCCCCAAACGGAGAAGAAAGGGAACACGAAGACGAAGACGCGCTACGACGGCGAGCCGCAGCCGCTGCGCAGGGTCCAGCACCGCAGCCCGGCAACAGTTAAGCATGCCAGACAATTACCGAAGGAAGCGGACGACGAAGAAACAGCCCCTTTGCCGCAGGTCCCGAAAATGACACTGGGTGAACGGCGGGAACACCCGGAAGAAACGGCCTTTGTCACGACCAAAGGCGAAGCCGTCCGCCGCAATGGCAAAATCGTCTATAAAGAAGCGCCGAAGGCCCAGGAAGCCCCGGTCCGCAAGGGCCCCAATGCGGATGACCTCGATGCGACGCGCGTCCTGTCCCGCGATGAAATCCTGGAAGCCATGGAAAAGGTAGACAAAGAAGAAGCCGCTGCCTATAAGGCCCGCGAGGAAGAAGCCAAACTGGCCCGTCAGCGCCAGGCCGAACAGGAAAAAGAAGCCCAGGAACAGCAGCTGGCCCGCAACCGGGAACGGCGCGAACAGGCCCGCCGCGAAGCCGCTGCGGCCAAGGAAGCCAATGCCCGCCGGGAAGAACGGGCACGCTGGGCCGAAGAAGTAGCCCAGACCGAAGAAGACAAGCCGCCCCTGGCTGATATGGCTGCCATCGTCTCGGCTGACCTGGCCGCCAAAGATGGCGGCGCCGCCCCGGCCGCCAGGAAACAGGCTGCCCCGGCCGCTGAACCGGCAGCATCTGAAACAGAAGCGCCGAAGGACTCGCACCGCAAGCACATTCTCCGCGACGTCATGGCCGAAACGGCCAAAGCCGCCGGCACAGCCAAAGCCGTCGCCGATGCACCGTCGGCCGCCAAGAAACGGGCCGTATCCGAAGCAACACAGGTCCTGGAAGGACCTGTCGTCAGCGAAGGCATGAAAGCCGTCGCTTCCCAGCTGGAACAGACCCAGCGCATGGAACCGATCCACATCGACTCGGCCATGACGGCCAAGAAGAAAGCCGTCCCGGAAGAAACGATGGTCATGCCGCCCATCCGGGCCCACAAGTCCCAGGAAAAAGCGACACCTGTCGTCAAGCCGGCACCGGTCGTCAAACCGTCCCAGACGTCGTGGGATTCCAATACGTCCGGGACCGATACGCGCAACCCGTCGCTGGGCAATGCGCCGCACTATGCGTCCGTATGGGAATCGGAAAGCACCGTCGATTCGCCTGTCGTCCGCCAGTGCGTCTCTCACTTCCTGCGCCAGTACGGCGTCGTTTCGCCGGAACTGCAGCAGCAGACGGAATACATCACGTCGGCGGCCTTTGACCAGATCGGCTGCCAGACCGATACGGAACGGCAGCAGGCCCTGGCACCGCTCATCGTCCAGGAAGCTTTGCAGAACGTCCAGAAAGCTTATGCCGCTCATCCCGATGATTACGTCGGCACCATTGCCCTGCAGGCCTTTTACGATATCGTCCACTGCTCGCCCATTTCGACGCGCCACCTGGTCGCCATCGATGCCTTGAAGGTCATGCCCTATTTGACCCAGGGCCATTACCAGATCCTGGCGATCCTCTTATTGTTCCTGTATTCGCGCAACTCCCATAACGTCGACAAGGATTCGTTCTGCCGTTACATCGACAAGTATGTCTATCCCTTCCTGGATGGCTTCCCGACGGAACGGCCTTACTACCAGCAGCTCGATTACCTGCACTGCACGGCTTTTGAAGCCAAGGAAACGCATTTTGCCGAAATCCTGTCCGATTCGTATCCGCTCTTGTTCCGCTACCGCGGTTTCACAGAAGAAGAATTGCGCAAAGCCCTCAAAGGCAAGCGCATCCCCGATGAATTCATCGTCCCGTCCTTCAATTCGCCCCTGGTCAAACTGGCCATGGTCGATGAAAGCATGGCCAAACGCTTCTTCCGCATGACCGGCATCAACGACCGCAACATGCAGGACCACATCCTGCGCCTGGCCAAGAAACGCCCGGCCAACTTCAGCGGCGAAGAAGCCCTGGACATCATGGAAGATATTTCGCCGGTCCTGGCCGACCTGGGCGATATCTGGGACAGCTCGCTGCTGCGCGTATCGACGCTGTCGCTCCTGGGCCTGTACTTGGCTCAGGGCTTCGTCAAGGAAATCATTGGCGAAGAATTCGATTTGTCCCGCTGGTTTGAATAAGGAGCATCGTTGTGAAAAAAATCCGTAAAGCCGTCATCCCGGCGGCCGGGTTCGGCACCCGTTTCCTGCCGGCGACGAAGGCGACACCGAAAGAAATGCTGCCTATCGTCGATAAACCGACGATCCAGTATATCGTCGAAGAAGCCCTGCAGAGCGGCATCGAAGAAATCCTCATCATCAGCGGCCATGCCAAACGGGCCATTGAAGACCATTTCGATACTAATCCGGGCCTGGAACTGCACCTGGAAGAAAGCCATAAGATGGGGCTTTTGAACATGGTCCGCAGTATCTCTGAAATCAATATCCACTACATCCGGCAGAAACACATGCGGGGCCTGGGCGACGCCATTCTCTGCGCCCAGTCCTTCATTGCCGATGAACCCTTTGCCATCCTCCTCGGCGACGACGTCGTCTACAACGAAACCAATCCGGCCCTGCGCCAGATGATCGACTTGTACAACGACCTCGATGCGACCATCCTGGGCTGCCAAGAAGTGGCCTTAGAAAAAGTGTCGTCTTACGGCATCGTCCAGGGGACGCCTGTCGAAGGGAAGGACATCCTGAAAGTCAACCGCGTCGTCGAAAAGCCGGCCATCGAAGAAGCACCGAGCCGGACGGCCGTCCTGGGCCGCTATATCGTCACGCCGGACATCTTTGAAATCCTGGCCCATACCCAGCCGGGCAAGGGCGGGGAAATCCAGCTCACCGACGCCTTGCAGACCATGGCCAGCCGCGAAGCCGTCTATGCCTACTGCTTTGAAGGCAAACGCTACGACGTAGGCGACAAACTGGGCTTCCTCAAAGCCAACGTCGAATACGCCCTGCGCCGCCCGGACCTGGCCGCCCCGTTTCGCCAGTTCCTGAAGGAAGTGGTTAGGGGTTCGTAGGGGCTGTCCCAACGGGCGGACCGCGTGCATTTTGTGTATGACGTTAAAGTTTGTAGTACGGAGTTTATAGGTATATGTGAGATACTTGTGAACTGGATGATTTGCGTGAGCGGGCGCCCCACGTGGGCGCCCCTACAGAAAAAAGGCGCTGTCTTCATGGGACAGCGCCTTTTTTGACGACGAACGACGAACGGCCTACGACGAACGACTATAAACTGCACGAAAATAGAATGATTGAAGGAATAGGCGTATGCCATAAGGCCAGTAGGGGCGACCCGTGGGGCGCCCGCTACGCGCAGAGGGTTTCCCGAAGCGTCGTTGTTAGTTTGAGTTTATAGCGGCGAAGCCGCATCTGAATCCGAGAAAAGGCCGTAGCTCGTTGTTCGTAAAGCCCCGCCATCTACTCGGCTAGGCTGTGGCGAAATCTCTCTAGCGGGCTTCCCACGTGGAAGCCCCTACGAAACGGCCGCAGGCCGTGTTTTTTTGCGGTCTGCACCTGTGAACGGCGGCCTGCTTATTATTATCATCGCCTCTATGCGATACCGTAGGGGACGTTCTGTTAAGGCGTCCCGCTGTGAATCCTGTAGACAGCCGGAATTTATGACAAATGGGATGAATTTGACGCGGCAAAGCCGCATTGTAGGGGCGACCCGTGGGGCGCCCGCTATGGAATAAAGGGGGAATCTCCTGATGGTACTATGCTTGAAACTACACGAAAATAGTATTGATTGAATGAAAAGGCCATGCTATAATAGGCACAGAAAGAAGGGATTCCTATGAAAATTGAAGAAGGTACGATTATTTCTATAAAAGAAAAAGGCACGGCCGAAATCAAGGTCGGCCGCCATTCCGACTGCATCGCCTGCGGCGCCTGCGAAGGGGCTGAAAACATCGTCGTCACGGCTGTCGACCCGCTAGGCGTCAAAGTCGGCCAGCACGTCAAATTCGAATTCCGCGATGTCAACATCGTCATCGGCGCTTTCATCTGTTTCGTCATGCCGCTCCTGGTCTGCGCAGCCGGTGCCTTTGCCGGCCACTTCCTGGCCCTGGCCCAGGGCTTCGATACGGTCCAGACTGCTGTCATCGGCGGCATCATCGGCTTTCTCATCGGCGCCGTCGGCGTCAAACTCTTCGACCGCTCCCTGTCGAAAGATATAAATTCCAAGCCGAAGATCATCGAAATCTGTTCGGGGAATTAAGAAGGACAGGCGCCTGACGGCGCCGTCCGTGCGGGGCTGCTGTATAAGGGAATCCTCCTTTATAGGCAGCTCTTTTTTTACACGGTTTGGTGTGGTTCGTTTGCCGTAATGGAAAACGAACCACGAACCACGCCAAACGAACCACGGCGCCCGCTTATGGGCGCCCTTCACTGCCCGTCCGGCAGCGTATCGGCGAGGCTGAAGCTGGTGCCGTCTTTGAGGGTGATAGCCGTGATGTGGAGTTCACCGGTCATACCGTCCAGGGTCTGCAAGCGAATCAGGCTGTATTGTGACGGGATGAGGGGATTGAGGAGAAACTGGCTTTCGTGGGTCCTCTTTTCCGCTGATGTAGACAGGCGCAGAGGCGACGTGTAGAGGACGGCTTTATCGCTGTCCCGGCGCAGGGTATAGACAGCTTTGACGGCAGCGATGTCGCTGCCGTCCTTGCGGAAGACCGGCGTATAGCTCAGGCGCAGGAAGGTACGGCCCTGGCCGCTGACAATCTTGGACGACACGTTGCGGACGGTCATGATGGCGTCGATTTTTTTCTGGGTCGGTTCATTGTACTCGTCCAATTCCTGCTTCATGACCTCCCGCAAGTCGTTGAGGAAGGCTGCCGGGTCGGCCAGTCCCGTGATCATCCAGGTCTGGGACGGCGTCTGTTCCAGCGTGACCGTGCAGGGGACGTTCGCGCCCAGGCGGTCGTTGTACAAGTAGAGCTTCACTGTATTGTCATGGCTCCAGTCGGCGCCGTCGAGGTGCCAGCCCGCCAGGGGGACGGCCAGGCCGGCGCTCTTCAAGGTGCGCTGCAGGTTATCGGCCGTCTTCTGATATTCGTCATTGTCCGTATTCCCGGCCAGCGTCCAGTTCAGGTAGAGGTCGGCTGTGGTGATGAAAGAAGCCCGTAACGGCGAGCGGATGATATTCAGCAAAAAGGATTCATCCGTACTGTCCGACGTATGGGATACGAGGGCATCGAAGAACTGGCCGCTCAGGGCCCCTTCATCGACGTGACGGCTGAAGGTCTCCATATCTCCGTCCCGGGCGGCACGGATGACCTGGGAGACGGCATAATCGGGCGTTTTCATATAGACGTGCTGATATGACGCGATCCCTGCTAGAATACAGCCCATGAGGACGACCAGGGCCAGGAAGACTTTGCCATCCCATAAGGTAAGCACTCTTTTTCTCATAGATTATCCTTCCTTACTACACGAAATCCTATTTTTCTTATTATACCACAGTCTGCGTTAGGCGTTCAGCCTTTCGGCGCATCTGCCGCAGGCTGCAAAAATATGGTATAATGAATATGCCATTACCGAAAGAAAAGGAGCGTGATTCCTGTGATTACTTTACACGATGTGAAATCAGGGAATTCCTATGAAGTCAAGGAAGGAGTGACGCTGCAGCAGGTCTGTGAACAGTATTGCCAGCACGACGACATGCCCATTGCAGCGGCCTTATACAATAACGAATGTGTCGGCCTCCAGACCAAGGTCGACCAGAGCGGCGACGTAGACTGGCTGCCCATCAATACCATGGAAGGCAACCAGTGCATCATCCGCACGGCCATCTTCCTCCTGGTCCGGGCTGTGAGCGATCTCTATCCCGACGGCAAGGTCCTGGTCAAGCACGCTTTGCGCAAGGCCTTGTACTGTGAACTGGAGATCGGTCATACCGTCACCGTTCACGACGTAGAGATCATCAAGAAGCGCATGCACGAAATCGTCGAACAGGATGAACCGATTTCCCAGGTCATCGCCAGCGCCGAAACGGCTATGGAAATGTGCCGTAACCGCCATATGACACGGGAAGCGGAACTCCTGCGCCACGTCGATGTCACCCATATCATGGCCTATCAGTGCGGCCAGACCTTTGACTACTATATGGGGCCTCTCCTGCCCAGCATGGGCTATGTGACTTGCTTCAACCTGCGGTCCTATGCGCCCGGCGTCATCCTGGAAACGCCGACCGTCGACAATCCCAATGAATTGCCGGAATACAAGGAAATCCCCAAGATGGCCCGCCTCTTCCTGGATGCTGAAGAATGGGGGCGCATCGTCCGCTGCGAATACGTCTATGACTTGAATCATTACATCGAGAACGGGACCATACAGGATATGGTCGACATGGCCGAAGCCCTGCAGGAAAAGAAGCTGGGTCAGCTGGCCGACTATATCGTCAGCCGCCGGCCGAAAGTCAAGGTCGTCCTCATCGCCGGTCCGTCATCGGCAGGCAAGACGACGTTCTGCAAGCGCCTGACGACGCAGCTCCGCGTCAACGGCCTGCGGCCTATCGGCATTTCCCTGGACGATTACTTCTATAACCGCGAAGATACGCCGAAAAATCCCGACGGCAGCTATGACTTCGAATCCCTGCGGGCTATCGACGTGCCGCTCTTCAACCAGCAGATCGATGACCTCAACCAGGGCAAGGAAGTCCACCTGGCCCGCTTCGATTTCGTCACAGGCCACCGCCATTTCGACGACAAGCCGACGGTCCTGGAAAAAGGCCAGCCCATCGTCGTCGAAGGCCTCCACGCCTTGAACGATTCCCTGACCTACATGCTGCCGCGCTATGAAAAGGTCAAGATTTCCCTGGGCGTCCTGACGCAGATACGCATTAACGACCACAACCGCATTTCCACGTCGGATACGCGCATCATCCGCCGCATGGTCCGGGACCAGCAGTTCCGCGACCGCGGACCCATGGCGACCATGGATATCTGGGCTGACGTCCGCCGCGGCGAAGAAAAGAACATCTATCCCTATCAGGAAGATGCCGATACGATTTTCAACACGGCTTTGCCCTATGAACTGTCTGTCCTCAAGCCCTATGCCGAACCGCTCCTGGAATCCATCGACAAGGGCAGCGTCCATTACGCCGAAGCCCGCCGGCTCCTGCGGTTCCTCAAGCCCTTCAAGAGTATCGACTCGTCCGTCGTACCGCCCAATTCGCTGTTGCGGGAATTCATCGGGCCAGACCGGAAAAAATGATTGACAAAGCCCAAGTAGATAGATATAATAGTATAGTCGAGGTAGAAATATGAAACTACAAGTCGAAGAAGCACTAAAAGAAGCCGGGAAGTCTTTCCCCTTTTCTTTTGAATGTCCGGCTGCCGAGCTAGGTGAAGTGGAGGACCTTCCTTGGAAGGACGCCACAGTAGTTGTGGATGGGGCCTATTGGTTCGATGGTAACCACATGGTGGTACAGGGAACCATACAGACCTCTGGCAAATACACCTGCAGCCGCTGCCTGTCACCGGTATCGGTGGATCGGAAGGAAACACTGTCTGAAGTCTATGGTACGGAAGCAGAGCTTCCCGAGGACGTATTGCCCTATAATGGGGAGTACATCGATTTGACGGAGACAATTAGAGAAACGTTGATCCTCAGCGAGCCAATGAGGGTTTTGTGCCGGCCAGACTGCAAAGGACTCTGTCCGCAGTGCGGTGCAAACCTGAACGACGGACCCTGTAGTTGTCCTACCGACAAGATTGACCCAAGACTCGAAGTCCTGGCTCAATTGTTGCGATCCAAAGAAAAGCGCTAGAAATAACGTACCATGTGATTTAAGGAGGTGCAGAACATGGCAGTACCGAAGAACAGATTATCCCAGACTCGTCAGAAGATGCGTCGCGCAAACTGGAAATTGACCGCACCGGGCTACGTAGAATGCCCGCAGTGCCACGAAGCAATGATGCCTCATCATGTATGCCCGACTTGCGGCTACTATAAAGGCAAACAGGTTGTCAACAACACAACAGCTGAATAAGAGTTGTACATAAAAAAGAGCTATCGCTTAGGCGATAGCTCTTTTTTTCGTTGTTCGTAGTTCGTTGTTCGTGGTTCGTAAAAAAAGGGGCGCCTTTACTAGCCACTAGCCACTGGCCACTAGCCACGAGGCGGGCCGCCCTTTGGGACGGCCCCTACGAGCCACGAGCCCCTAACCCCTAACCCCTAACCCCTAACCCCTAATCCCTAATCCAGCGACCTGCGGCCTGCGCCCATTGCCATACGAAAAATACATATCTGGCCATAAAATATAAGTGTTTTACATTCCCGTAGCCGTCTGTTAAGATAAAGGCGTAATAAGCAAGGAGAGAGGAGGTCGATGATGGAAGGGAAGGTTTGGCAGAATTTGATCGATGCCGGTTGTTCGGCGGCTTTTATCGAACAGTATGAGGCCCTGCCCGAGGCAGAGCAGTTGTCGTGCCTGCAGCGCCATCGCCGGTACTTGCTCGATGCTATTCATGACAAACAGCTTCAGCTGGACCGGCTGGATTATTTCTTATATGTGTTACGAAAAAGAGGAGACGAAGGAAAATGACTTTAGAAGAAATCAAGCAGACGAGCCCCTTTGCTATGGGCGGAGAAAACGTCGACTATGCCCAGTATTTTGATGGCACCAGTTATTTGAACATGTTGTCCCTGAAACAGGTCGTCGTCGGCAATGTCACTTTTGAACCGGCCTGCCGCAATCATTGGCACATCCACCATGCCAGCCAGGGCGGCGGTCAGATGCTGTTAGTCACGGCCGGACGCGGCTGGTATCAGGAATGGGGGAAACCGGCCCAGGCCCTCCACGCCGGCGATGTCGTCCACATCCCGGCCAACGTCAAGCATTGGCACGGTGCTGCCAAGGACAGTGCCTTCCAGCATCTGGCCATTGAAGTCGACGGGACCGATACGAGTACGGAATGGTGTGAAGCCGTAGCGGAGGCCGATTATGATGCCCTTCCGTAAGCACTTCTTAGCGGCCGGGCTCATGGTCCTGGCGGGAATCGGTTTTTTGGGAACAGGAGATGCATATGCTATGAATACGACTGATAATCAAGCGAAAAAAGCTGTCAAGATCGTGCAGACTGCAGGGCGGCAGCAGCTGGGGACCTTTGCCCCGGATTTTGCCCGCTATAACGACGATATCCTCTTTGGCGAAGTGTGGAGCAAGAATGATGTCCTGCCCCTCAAAGAGCGGAGCATCGTCACCGTCTCGGCCCTCATCGCCCAGGGCATTACCGATAGTTCTCTGAAATACCATATGGAAACGGCCAAGAAAAATGGCGTCACTAAGGATGAAATGGCCGAAATCATTACACAGCTCGCCTTTTACAGCGGCTGGCCCAAGGCCTGGGCGGCCTTCGGCTATGCCAAGGAAGTCTACGGGGAGTAAATGTCTCTATTTGAAATAATCAGGAGGTAAAAAGAAGATGATGAAGAAAATTTTAATGCTTGCCCTGAGCAGTCTCATGGTCCTGGGCCTGGCTGCCTGTGGCAATACGAACGGCGCCGATGCGTCTTCCAGCGCCTCAAAAAAGACGGATGCGGCGGCCCAGGCCCCGGCCAAGGGCAATGGCAAGACGCTGGTCGTTTACTTTTCGGCCGGCGGCCATACCAAGAATGTAGCCAATTACATTGCCAAAGCGACCAACGGCGACGTTATGGAACTGAAACCGGCCCAGGACTATACCGAAGCGGATCTGGACTACAATAACCGGGACAGCCGCGTCTATCGCGAACACGATGATGCCAGCCTGCGCGACATCCCTCTGGTCAAGGATAAGGCAGACAACTGGGAAGGATACGATACGGTCTTCATCGGATATCCTATCTGGTGGGGGATCGCTGCCTGGCCGGTAGATACTTTCGTCAAACACAATGACTTCAGTGGCAAGACGGTCATCCCCTTTGCCACGTCGGCCAGCTCCGGCCTCGGCGACAGCGGCAGACAGCTGCAGCAGATGGCTGGTATGGGCAACTGGCTGGAAGGCAAACGCTTTCCGTCCAATGTGTCGGAAAGTACGGTCCAGCAGTGGGTCCAGAGCCTGAATCGTTGATAGAAAAATAAGGAGGCTGTCGCATTAAGCCATTTTTGGCTTCATGCGACAGCTCTCTTTTTTTATTCAAATAAGTATAGGGAAAAAGCATTGATTAATGAAGTACATAGGCATTTGTTATTTAATGGATAACCAAGTATACTGTAATCAAGCAATAGATAGAGATTCAAGAGCGTTGAAAAAGGAGTATATAACATGAAAAAACATCAGAAAGCCTTATTAGTAGCGGCTGCTTTGGTTGTCAGTACCTTTACTTTTTCTGGATTCGGCACGGGTGCCGCATATGCGGCGACGCCGGCAGCGGTTTTGCAGGCGGAATCGCAGATGAAACAGTCTTCCATCAGCGAATTAACGAATGATACACGGGTATTCAAAGTTGACCCCAAGATTGAAGCGAAGAATGTCCGCTTTCAGAACCGTTATGGTTTTGACGTCGCTGGGCACCTTTATTTGCCGAAAAACTTCAATGCCCAGAAGCAATATAAGGCCGTCGTCGTTTCAGGGCCTTTCGGCGCTGTCAAAGAACAATCTTCCGGCTTATATGCCCAGGAAATGGCGAAACACGGATATGTCGCTGTCGCCTTTGATCCGTCCATGACTGGGGAAAGCGGGGGAACGCGCCGCAATATGGCTTCGCCTGATATCTTTGTAGAAGATTATAGTGCCGCTGTCGATTTCATCAGCAATTTGAAATTCGTCAATCCCGATAAAGTAGGGGCTATCGGCATCTGCGGCCTGTCCGGTATGGCCTTGACGGCGGCTGCCAATGACACGCGCATCAAAGCCGTCGCGACTTCAGCGATGTATGATATGTCCGACAGTATCCGCAATCACTATCAGGGAGATTACTATACGCCGGAACAGCGGGAAAAAGTGAAGGAACATTTGGCCATTATGCGGGATAAAGAAGCAAAAGAAGGTCAGCCTATCCCGGGTTCGCATGAACTGGCCGTCGACGCCCAGGGACATGTCGTTTCTCATGACACGATGTTCCCGGACAAGCTGCCTGACGATGCCAATGATGTCGTCAAAGGCTTCTATGATTACTATGTAGGCCGGGCCTATCATCCGCGTTCCATCAATTCCAATACACTGGCCTGGGATTCGACGACGCCTTATGGGTTCTTCAACTTCTCTCTCATGGAACACATTAACGAAATCAGTCCGCGCCCGGTCCTGCTCATTACTGGTGAAAAAGCTCACTCGAAATACTTTGCCGATGCGGCCTATGCCAAATTGAAGGCGCCGAAACGGGAAATCGTCGTTCCCGGGGCTACGCACACCGATTTATATGACCAGATGGATAAGATTCCTTTTGCCGATTTGGTCCAATTTTTTGACGATGCCTTGAAATAAAGGTAAGAACATCAGAAAGGAGCCTTTATATGCTATCTTTATCGCAGGCCTTGAAGCGCTGGGACCGGGAGCCGGTCATCGGCACGACAGCAGGCGAAATCGAAACGATGCGATTTTACAGCCGGCAGGCCCAGAAAATTACTATGGAAATCAATACGCAGTACCATGAACCGGAAGAGCTGCGCCAACTTTTTTCACGGCTCATCGGCCGTCCTGTCGATGATACCTTTGCCTTCTTTCCACCATTTTATACAGATTTTGGCAAGAATATCCATATTGGCAAGCATGTCTTCTTCAATAGCGGCTGCAAGTTCCAGGACCAGGGCGGCATTTTCATCGGTGATAATGTCCTCATCGGCCATAATGTCGTCCTGGCTACGCTCAATCATCATCCTGACCCGGATAAACGGAGTGAGCTCATGCCCGGCCGGATCGTCCTGGAAGAAGGCGCCTGGATCGGGGCCAATGCGACCATAACGGCTGGTGTCACTGTCGGCCGTTATGCCATCGTCGCAGCCGGTGCCGTCGTGAACCGGGACGTCCCGCCATATACCGTCGTCGGCGGCGTACCGGCTCACTTCATCAAAAACATTGAACATTGAGGTTTTACGGCGGGCTTATTTTTTCCGCCTCTTCCTTCAGGAGATGGATGAATTGCTGGGTCCCTTTGGAAAATAATTGGAATCGTTTCCATACGATGAACAAGGTATCTTCCAACAACGGGTCCAGGAGGCGGAAGCAGAGCGCCGGGTCATGGGGCGGTACGTTGATGATTTTTTCCAGCATGATGCAGGAACCCAGACCTTCGCGGACCATGAGGGACGCATTATAGGCCAGATTGTAAGTCGCCTGGATGTGCAGTTCGGCAAAGGGCTTTTTTATCCATGTCTGCAATTTGTTACCGTGGCTGTTGGCTTGTAATACCTGCTGGGACAGGATGAGGTTTTCCGTCCATAAGTCTTGCGGATGGATTACTTCCCTGGCTGCCAGCGGATGGCTGCGCTGCAGGAGGAGGCCCCAGTGGTCAGTGTATGGGCAGGACAGGACCTCATATTTTTCCGTATCGACATGGCCGTAGATGACGGCGACGTCGATGAGGCCTTTGTCCAGGGCTTCCATGATGGCTTGACCATCGCCGCTGGTAACGTGGAAATGGAGGTTCTTATAGCGGCTTTGCAGCTTATGGGCTGTCTGCATGATGAAGCGGACACTGTCGGCTTCGGCCGAGCCGATGCGGATATTGCCATTCAGTTCCGTATCGTCGCTGCGCAGTTCCTCTTCTGTATGACTGGCCAGGGAGAGGATTTCTTCAGCCCGCTTTTTCAGGAATAAGCCTTCTTCGGTGAGCGTAATGCGCCGGGGGCCGCGGATCATCAGTTCTTTTCCCAGCATATTTTCCATGTCGCGCAGTTGCCGCGACAGCGTCGGCTGGGATAGGTGCAGTGCCTCGGCAGCATGGGTGATACTTTCTTCGCGGGCGACGGTGAGAAAATAATTGAGTACCCGTAAATCTAACATCCGAATCAGTCCTTTCCTTGCCAATGGATTTCTTCTTTCAGGCCCTTCAAAAAGGCTTCGCACGTCGGCGACAGGAGCTGGTATTTTTTCCAGGCTACGAGACATGAGACGGTGACGGCTGGTTCCAAGGGGATAAAGACCAAATCCGGTGTCTGGAGTTGGAAGAGCTCGTCGATGCCGAGGGCACTGGTAATGCCCGTCCGGATGAGCTGGGCTGCATTGGCGATGAGGTCGAATTTTCCGACGACCTTCAAGTTTTCTGCCGTTATGCTTCCTTGTGACCACTGACGGATGTCGAAGGTTGCCGTAGCAGTCCGTGACGAGACGAGCAGGGGAATCTGGCTCAAGATGTCGGCCGTGATGGCTGGCAGCCGGGCCCAGGGCGTATCGCTGCGGGTGATGATGCCGACCCGGTTGCTTTCAGGCAGACGCAGGAATTCGTATTTTTCCGGATTGAAAGGCTCGATGAAGAGGGCGAAGTCGATGAGGCCGCGGGAGAGTTTCTCTTCGACCGTATCGGCGTTACCCGTAAAGAGTTCACACGTAATGCCCGGGTGTTTCCGCTGCAGTTTGGCAAAGGTGTCGGTCAGGAAGTGCATAACTGGTGTTTCGCCGGCACCGATGCGGATACAGCCTGTCAGTTCCGGCTGGTCGTCGCTGATTTCGGCTTTCGTCTGCTGGACGAGGGACACGATTTCCTCGGCCCGCTGGCGCAGGCGGATGCCTTCTTCCGTGAGCAGTGTACTGCGGTTAGTCCGGATGAAAAGCTGCTTGCCCAATTCCTTTTCCAGATCGGCCATCTGCCGGGACAACGTCGGCTGTGTGATATGCAGCATATTGGCTGCACCGGTCATATTCTGTTCCCTGGCGACGGCCAGGAAATATTGCAGTGTCCGTATTTCCATGGGTTTCCTCCTGGGGGTATGGATTTTCTTTAGTATACGACTTTTGAGAAAAACTTGCAATGCAATTGATGAATGTCTAGGCATTGGATATAAGATTTTCACATTTGAAAAGCAGGCTGATATAATAACGAAGTAAGTATTATGAAAAGGAGCTCCTATGATGAAGATGTTAATTGTTCACTATTCCTGGTCTAACGGCAATACGGCAAAAATCGCCGAACAGCTGCAGCGGGCTACAGGGGCCGATATAGCCCGTATTGAAACGGTAAAGCCGTATGAAGGCAGTTATATGGAAGTCGTCGACCAGGGCCAGCGCGAAGTACAGGAAGGATTTAAACCGGCTATTCGGTCCTTGGCCTATGACCCGGCCGATTATGACGTCATTGCCGTCGGGACGCCGACGTGGTGGTACACGATGGCCCCGGCGATGAAATCCTTTTTGGAAAGCCAGGACTGGCAGCAGAAGACGGTCATTCCTTTTATGACCCATGGCGGCTGGCCGGGTCATGTCATCAAAGACATGAAGCAGGATTGTAGCGGCGCAGATTTTGGCCCATCCATGGAAATCCAGTTCGATTCCAATGGCGGCAGCGACATGGTCACGAAGGCTTCTGCCGTAGACCATTGGATTCAGCAAGTCAAAACGGAGGTAACTCATCATGTTAGGTAACTTTACATATCATAATCCGACAAAAATCTATTTTGGAGAAGATTCCCTGCAATCTTTGAAACAGGAACTGCCAAAATACGGGGACAACGTTGTCTTGATTTATGGTGGCGGTTCTATCAAGAAGAATGGCGTCTACGATGCAATTCAGAAACTGCTGGAACAGCAGGGCAAGCAGGTAACGGAAATCTCCGGGGTCATGCCTAATCCGACGCTGAAGAAACTCTATGAAGGCATCGATATCGCCCGCCAGCATCAAGCTGATTTACTGCTGGCTGTCGGCGGCGGTTCGGTCTGCGACTATGCCAAGGCTGTCGCCGTTTCTGTCCATTGCGACGAAGATCCGTGGGACAAATACTTCATCCGCTTTGAAGAACCGGATTGCCAGCTCGTCCCCGTAGGCTGCGTCCTCACTATGGCCGGTACGGGTTCGGAAATGAATGCTGGTTCGGTCATTACCAATAGCGATACGAAACAGAAAATCGGTCATGTCTTTGCCAGTGAAGAGGTAATGCCGAAATTTTCTATCCTTAATCCGCGCTATACCATGACTGTACCGGAATACCAGATGAAAGCCGGTATCTATGATATTTTCAATCACATTTGCGAACAGTATTTCTCCGGCGATGACGATACGACCAGTGATTACATCAGTGAAGGCTTGATGCGGTCAGTCATCCATTCCAGCCGGATTGCTGTGAAAAATCCCCAGGATTATGAAGCCCGCAGTAACATCATGTGGACGGCTACTTGGGCCTTGAATACCCTCGTCGCCTGTGGAAAGTCCAGTGACTGGATGGTCCACATGCTGGGACAGGCCGTTGGCGGCTATACCAATGCGACTCATGGCATGACACTGGCGGCCGTTTCCCTGCCGTATTACCGCCATATCCTGCCCTATGGCCTGCCTAAGTTCAAACGCTTTGCCGAAAACGTCTGGGGCGTCCAGGCAGTCGGTAAGACGGACGAACAAGTGGCGCAAGAAGGACTGTCCTGTATGGAAGCGTGGATGAAAGAAATCGGTGTCACCATGTCGATTCGCGAATTGGGAGCTGACGAAACGATGCTGGACGATCTGGCGGATGCGACGATGATTCTCGATGGCGGTTATAAGAAATTGGATCGTCAGGAAATCATCGACATCTTCCGGGAAAGTTTATGATTAATATTTATTATGGACATAGGTCTGCCTGCGTCATGATAACGTGGGCAGGCTAGTTTTTTTGAAAAGCCTTGACAGGGAGTTCACTACCGGTTGTAAGCTGTCATTATAGCGAATCAATTAGGTGTGTAACAACGAAAGGGGCTCATCATGAATAAAAAGAAAATCATCGCATTGGTAGGAGCAGCTTGCCTGGCTATCGGTCTGGCAGCCTGCGGCAATGGTACGACTCAGGCCGATGGACAGACGGGGGCGACGGAAAAGAAGCAGGCCGTCGCTTCGGTCGATGCCAATGCCGGTGCCTCCATCAAAGGACCGGCTTCGGGAAAAAACGAAGGGCAGCATACGGACAGCCATGTCGCCGTCATTTACTTTTCAGAACCCGAAGGCAGTGACATGAACGCCTTGCAGGGCAGTACCCAGTACATCGGCCAGGTCATTGCCGACAAGACCGGCGCCGATGTCTTCCGCATCATGCCAGACGAAGCCTATCCGACGGACCACAAAGCCCTGGTCGCCAAGGCCAAGCTGGAACTTATGCGTGAAGTCCGGCCGGCTATCCAGGATACCTTCGGTGATCTGAGTCAGTACGATACGATTTTCCTGGGATATCCTATCTGGTGGGGCGACCTTCCCATGCCGGTCTATACCTTCCTGGACAGCCATCGTTTCGACGGCAAGAAGGTCATTCCCTTTTCGACCCATGGCGGCAGCGGCCTGGCCGGTACGGTAGCCAAGGTAGCTCAGGCAGAACCGGGAGCTGATGTAGAAAATAATGCCTATACGGTCTCCCGCGACGATGTCGTCCAGGCGAAAGACAGTGTCCTGTCTTGGTTAGCGCAGCTGGGATATTGAAATGGATAGGCTGCACAGTTCCGTGTGCATTGAGTCCGTTTGGTAAATGACATGGAACTGTAACCATTGCCGTATTGTTGTTTTACCTCCTCCGGAGTATAATAAATCATTATTATTTTAGATTTATTGCTTCGGGGGAGGCTTTTCTTATGGATTCGATAGTGAATACTTTTTCTTTTGAATTGGAACATGGCGGGCCGCACGTCCATTTCCTGGCCTTTATTTTGTTCATCATCATCGGCATCGCCATCCTGCACGGTGTTTTCCGCGTCGTCATCGAAGTGCTGAGCCGTGTGACGAAAGTCCCGCGTAACAGCTGGCGCAATATCTTCCGCTTCATGCCGACCCTGCTGGGCATCCTCATGGGCATCCAGCTGACCAAGGATATCCTTAACCTGCCCGATTTCGTTCAGAATATCCTGTCTTACCATTATCACAGCGTCGTCATCATTACGGTGACTTTCTTCTGCGCCCACACCGTCTCGTCTTTCTTGAAGGACAAACTGTCCAAGAGCGGTGATAAGGCGGCGACGACGTCCATCTTGACGACTGTCGTCGACCTGGGTGTCTACATGGTGGGCGTCCTCTTCATTCTCAGTTCCTACGGCATTTCCATTTCGCCGCTCCTGACAGCGCTCGGCGCCGGTGGCCTGGCATCGGCCCTGGCCTTGCAGGATACACTGGCCAACCTTTTTTCCGGCATTACGACCCTCGTGTCCAAACAGGTCCACATGGGCGATTACATCCGTCTGGCCAGCGGCGAAGCCGGCCGCGTCGTCGATATGAACTGGCGCAATACGACAATCCGTACGGCGACGGGGAACATGGTCATCGTCCCCAACAAGAGCATCGCCACGGCGACGCTGACCAACTACGAACAACCTTTGGCGGAATGTACCATTTCCATTCCCTTGACCATTACCTATGACAATGACCTGCAGCGTGTCGAAGACGTCACCCTCGGTGTGGCCCGGCATATCCTCGACCACAGCGAATACGGCGTCACCGGCTTCGAGCCCCTCGTCCGCTATGACCAGATGGGGGAATACGGCATTTCCTTCAAAGTCGTCCTGCGTATCCGCAACATCGTCGACGAAGCCGTCCTCAAGCACCAGTTCATCAAAAGCATCTACACGACCTATAAACAAGAAAACATCCAGCTCCTCATCCGCCACGACTAACGCATATAGTGTGCTGTTTGTAGGGGCTCGCACGTGCCTTTTCAGCCCATCAGGCTATGACTACAAGGAATGGCCTGACGGTTGCTGAAACGGACCGCTGTAGAGGGCGAGCCCGCCAGGTATATGTGGGATACTTGTAACTGGATTTGCGTGAGCGGGCGCCCCACGTGGGCGCCCCTACAGAAAAAGAGGCTGTCTTAATGCGACAGCCTCTTTTATGCTATACTAAGGGAAGAAAGCATCCTTCACAAGAACGAGAGGTAATCATATTATGGAAAATACACAAAATAAGGGCCGCCGCGGCATGGATATGCTGCACGGCTCTATTGCCGACAAGTTGTTCCTTTTTGCCATGCCGATCGGCCTCATGGGCTTATTTGAACAGCTCTTCAACAGTGCCGACGTCTTTATTTTGGGACGTTTTGTCGGCAAGAGCGCCATGGCTGCCGTCGGCAACAATATGCCTGTCATCGGCATCCTGGTCATGCTGCTCATGGGGATTTCCCTGGGGGCTAATGTCACCATTGCCCAGTATCTCGGTGCCCGTCGCGACGACAAGGTGGAACGGACGGTCCAGACGGCTATTTTGATGTCCTTCGGCTTGGGCCTGATGTTGACTGTCGTCGGCGAACTCATCGTCTATCCGGCCTTCTGGGTCCTGGAAGTGCCGCCAGACGTCTACGATATGGCCGAACAGTATCTGCGCATCTTCCTGCTGGGCCTGCCGTTTTTGTCGCTGTATAACTTCGAGGCGGCCATCTTCCGCAGCTGTGGCGATGGCAGGACGCCGCTGTACAGCCTGGTCGCAGCCAATCTCATCAATATCGTCCTCGACCTGCTGTCGGTCCTGGTCTTTGATTTCGGCCTGGCCGGCGTCGTCTGGGCGACGGTTGTGGCCTTTGCCGTCAATTCGCTCATCCTCCTGGTCCTGCTGTGCCGGACGACGGACCGCATCCGCCTGGAACGCCACCACCTGCGCTTTTCCCGGGAAGAACTGCATCACATCATTCACATCGGCCTGCCTGCCGGCATCCAGGGCATGGTCTTTGCCTTGTCCAACGTCCTCATCCAGTCGGCCCTGAACAGCCTGGGGACGGAGGCCATGGCGGCGTCAGCAGCGGCTTTCATCATCGAAGGCAATATCTACTGCTTCGTCAACGGCTTCAGCCAGGCGACGACGACCTTCGTCGGTCAGAACTACGGCGCCCGCAACCTGCGCCGCTGCTTCCGCATCACCAAAGTCGCCTTTGGCGTCGAAGCGGCGTTCCTCCTGGTCGTCACCGTACCTGTCCTCTTCTTTTCGCCGGAACTCATCCGCCTGTTCAACGGCGACCCGAACGTCGTTGCCTTGGGGACGAAGCGCCTCTTTTACGTCGCCGGGACGTTCTACCTCAATGGCATCATCGACATCATCTCCGGCTCCCTGCGCGGCTATGGCTATTCCCTGCCGCCGGCTGTCGTCGTCCTGGTCGGCATCTGCGGCGTCCGTATCACCTGGCTGTACACCGTATTTGCCGCTCACCGCGACTTCCTGGTCCTCATGGCGGCCTACCCGGCCAGCTGGCTGGTCACGGCCATCGTCCTGACCTTCGTCTACCAGTCCTGCCGCAAGCACATCGTCCGGGGCCTGCTGACAGACCGGTAGCCAGTGTTGTCGCATTAATGGAGAAGAACATATAAAAAAGGTACACGGTTTTTGCTGACATGATGTCCGGTCAATTTCGTGTACCTTTTGAATTAAGTCAATCTTCCATTATGGCAGATACTAACGTCTGAATATGCAGTTGCATCGTATCGAGAACGGGTACGGCTGCTTGGCGGCCAGTAAAAATCATGGGCAATTCTGTGCAGCCCAAGACAATAGCCTCAATCTGCTGGTCTTGCGCCAGGCGGCTGGTAATTGCCAGTACTTCCTGTGCTGTATCTTCCTTGACAATGCCGAGCTCCAATTCTTTTTCAATATGATCGGCAATAAATGTCCGTTCCGATGGTTGCGGTACGACGACGTCGATGCCTGCTTTTCTAAAAGGGGCTTTAAAGAAATCTTCTTCCATCGTCGCCTGCGTGCCGATTAGTCCAATCTTCTGGTATCCTTGTTTTTGGGCTTCTTTTTTTGCCGTTTCGACAATACTGATCAGTGGGATAGGAACTTCTTTTTGCAACGCCTCAAAGACAAGATGACCGGTATTGCAGGCCATCGCCCCGACTTCCGCGCCAGCAGCTACCAGATTACGGAACCCCTGGAGCAGATATGCTGTCAGGCCGTCCAGATTGCCAGCGCTGCTCATGCGGATGACTTCAAAGGTGCTCAAGCTTTCAATGGTCAAGTTGGGGAAATACGGTTTGCCCACTTTTTGCTGCACGCCATAGACAATACCTTTATAATACGGAATCGTTGATTCCGGTCCTACACCGCCGATAAGTCCTAATTTTTTCATTTTAATCTGCCACCAGCACTTTACAACTTTTACGCTGCCTCGGAAGTTGACAAAACTAGTTTACACAAGGCCTGCACTAAGTCCGTTGGATTTTTTGCGGATTGGGCTTTAGAGACAGCACTTTACAACTTTTACGCTGCCTCGGAAGTTGATGAAGCTAGTTTACACA
>ERZ773185.210-NODE-210-length-56580-cov-18.094684_pt1 | contig 56580 bp, 34 predicted proteins | sample MGYA00580531_ERZ773185 | MGnify/ENA primary metagenome ERZ773185 (study PRJEB29015, sample SAMEA2737799) | human gut metagenome | biome: human gut; feature: human-associated habitat; material: faeces | place: China | collected 2012 ...
CAATTGTTGCTCCGTATAGACCGGAGCCGACGATAAGGTAGTTGTAGTTCATTTTTATTTTTCTCCTTGTATAAATAATCTTTTTGATAAAGTTTTATTTAAGGGCTGTTCTATAAATCTATTAATTGTTATTGACAACATCACTGAGATTGCTAGACAAATAAACGATAAAATAAAAGTTGCTATCGTTAAATCATCTAAATTGTAAATCAATCTGCTAAATCCTTTAACAACAAACTCATGGCATAGATATAATGAATAACTTGAAGCAGCTATAATTTTAATAAGTTTAAACTCTACAGCTTTTTTGCTAAGCAATACGTATATAAGCAGTATTACAAGAGGTATTAGTTCAACAAAATACTTAAAATTATTATGTAATAACGAGTATGGATATACAAAAGCAATCATTAAAGCGTATAGGAATAGATTGATTCCCCATGATTTCTTTTTTTCCTCTTTGGGAAAATTGTGCTTGAGGCAATTATAGATATAATATACAACTATACCCAATATCAAGGAAACAACACCAGATTTATATTGTAGGAACAATGGGTTCTTATTAAAAAAGATGGATCCAACAGTAAAGAATATACCCAATAACCCAATGCAGATAATACCTCTATTTTTATTAGATATAATTCTTGATATACCAAATACAATATAAAACCAGAAAACTAAAACCAAAAACCATGTAACATCTAGAATCGGACGTACTATTCCGTTTTCATTCTGATAAGGGATAAATAAAAGAGATTTTACTAAGTGTTCTGCACTAGCTGTTGTTGTATTAAATAAACTTGGCTTTATTAGCACAATAAGAAAGGTAAACAGCGTAAATATATAGTACAATGGTATTAATTTTATAATTTTTCGAGATACATAGACTAATTTTTCTTTGAAATTTATATCTGTATTGGTTGTGTACATACACAAAAAGCTGCTTAACATATAAAAAATTGAAACAGCATAAGCACCCCTCCGTGTTCCTAAAAATTCACTTGTACAATTTATATGTGACATAACAACCAGCATTGCTGATAATGCTCTTAAATCATTTAAAGATGTTATTTTTCCGTTCAACTTATCTTCCATAAAAAACACTCTCTATACATTTTTTCATAGTAGTCTTGAGGCTCACCGGGAATGATATTCTTTTACCATTTCTGGTTGTTAAGACATCACGGAATGACCTTTTTGATGCCGTCTGCAAACTTTGTTTTTGGCACTTCGTTACAATACACTTTTTTCTGTTGTGAAATTAGACCGGAGTCAATGATAGGGTAGTGTTTGAAATTAGAATACCAGCAATGATATTCTAATTTTAAACAACAAATCATGGACTACCTATTATCTATCATATTTAAAAGTTTTTAGGAATACGGATATGAAATTCTTCTCATAAAATGAAAATCGCCATTGCTTACATTGATATAAATGCTTTCATTCAGTATAATACGGTAGCTATAATTTTACCCCATACACCTCAGTGTGTAGATGTTTCCTGCATATAGTACATTTTATTATCTTGTAAGTATTTCGAACATTCTATGTAATTTGCTACAAAATCTTAAATCTTATATATGATCAAAATCATTATGTGTTATTATACATATAGCTTGTATTATATTTTCTCGCAGTATATAATTATTTTTTTATTTTTTCCTTAATTTGAGTTGTTGAAATACCTTGTGTGTAAGGGAAATATTCAATGAAAGCACCATATTTTTTAAACTGTTCTTCTGTCTTTTGATACCTTTCTGATCCTTTCCAATCATCACCTGAAAACAAAACATCGAAATGGAACTTTTCTATAGCCAGTATTTTGTCATTGGTTTCCTCTATAGTTACAAGTTCAGCTCTATCAACAACTTTTAATGCTTCTAATATCCTAACTCTATCTTGTTCACTATATACTGGTTCTTTGTGTTTTATGTTCCTAACGTATTCATCATTGCATACTCCAACAATCAAGTAATCACACATTGATTTGCATTTTTCTAATAAGTTTAGGTGCCCTACATGAAACATATCAAAAACACCACATGTATATCCGATTTTATATTTTTTCATAGTTATTCCTCCATATAAGATTTTTCAGAAGACAAAATCAACTCTCCATGGGATGATGGCACATTTTTTATTACCATATAATCCCCGTATTCTGTTTTCAACCGCTCATCATATCCAACAGGTATATTGATTTTTGTAAATTCAAAATCGACCTCCTTTGCTGAATCAAACCATTCTTTATTCCAAATATGCTTTTTCTTTCCATGTGAGTAGGCTATATAGCTAACTCTATTAAATTTACTATTATTATACTGCGAACAAAGTCTTTCATAATTTGCATATAATATTTTATAATCCATCCATAAAGTAAGAGGCTTCACGATTAAATAATGTTTAGCCCAAGAAACAATATTTTTTTTATTATACTTATAATTAACTAAATTATTGAGTAGTTTCCATTTGAATTTTATTTTCAAAGAAAATTTTTTGAGTCGGGGATCTTCTGGAATTACATCTAAGGGAAATATATCAATAAAAATCCCTTTATTATAAGGTCTATTTTTTTCATAGGGCATATAGCCAGTGGTTTTGGAATTTCTAAGCTGAGCATGTGCTCTCATGATATCTTTATCTGTATACACAGTTTGCAGAAAATATGGAAATTCCAGTTCGGTTTTTGCATATTCCATAAATTTATTATAATCGTTTCTCATCATAACAAGATCTATATCATCGTCCCATGGTATATATCCTTTATGTCTAATAGCGCCGATTAACGTCCCGGAATCAGCAAAATACTTTAAGCCGTGGTTTTTGCATATTTTTTTTACCTGTTCTAGTAAATCTATTTGAACTGCCCAAACTTTTTTCATTTCACTGCTAATTTTATAACCACAACGAATTTCTTCTTCAAGAAAATTTTTGGGAAGATCAATCTGTATTGGTAACATATACTCACATCCTTTTTGACTTTGTATGTAATAACTTTTCTCCATATTTTTTTATATTATCTAGTAGAAATCTATCTCGCATAATCAATAAGCAAAGAACATATGTAACAATCCCAAGCACTACTTGAACAATAAAAGCTATTAATTGGTGCGAAATAATATTATTTGCGAATAAAATGACAATAAACATAACCATAGCAGCTATAAGACGTTTCCAGCTGAATTTAAATATGCATGATATATCGAAATAATCTCGAGACATATATAAGTAAATGCCTGTTATTGTTGATTCTGCTACTACAGATGCTATAACTGCTCCTCGTGATGCAAAAAAAGGAATCAAAATTAGATTTAAGACTAGATTCACCACAGCACCGGTAATAATCCCCTTATTGCTTCTAGCTCTTTGTCCACTTGGCGTAAAATATAGAGATCCCAAACAATTACTAATTCCGATTATAATCATAAGCGGAGACATGAAACATAAAATTACTATTGTTTCATCATAGCCTTTTCCGAAAAATAATGGAACGAATCTTTTTGCTACACCAATTAAACCAAATGTAATTGGAATCGACAAAAATAGAATAAAATTCATTGTTGTTTCCAATTTTTGCTTGATTTCAACATGTGCTCCTTTTGCAAATAAAAATGATATTCTAGAAGACACCACTGTATTAATTGAAAAAACAAGAGTTTTGCATATATTCAAAATTTTTGTTGCTTGCTCATAATAACCATTCTCAAAATCGTTTTGAGTAATCCAGCCAATCATAGCTTTGTCTAAGACAGTATATATAGAAGTGGCAATAGTTGGGATAAAATAAACAAACGTTTGCCGGTAATGATGTTTTACCGAAAGTGATTTCCAATCAACCTTTACAAGAAATTTTGGGAGATAACTCCACATTGAAATATTGCCTAAAAGTCCTGTTGCTGCAATTAATGCAATGTAAAGTACTAAGTCAGATCTTTTTCGTACAAAAGCAAAAAGCAGAACTATCCCTAAAATTTTAATAATAGAATTTCGAATAACAATAAATCGATACTGTTCTTGTCCACTCCAAAACCAAGAGATATCAAAAGCAGTAGCTAGTACTGTCATAGTTAAAACAAGATAATAAACAGAATAGTTAGCGCTAAAAATAATTAAAAAAGTCCATACAATTAAGGAAACTGCTGTGGTGGAAATGCACATAAGTTCCAGTTCCCAAAAGAGTTTACTACATTCTTGTGGATTTTCTCTATGCTGAGCAATTTCACGTTGTCCATAGGATTTAATTCCCATAGCAGAGAACATTGTAAAATATGCTGTAATGGCACTTGTATAACTGTAAATACCAACACCATCAGCTCCGAATACTCTAGATACATAAGGCGCTGTGATTAAAGGGGCTATAATTGCTAATATTTCATAAAGCGTGTTGTAAATATAGTTTTTCTTTATACTTGGCTGTGACATGATGAACTTTCCTCACTAATAATTATAGATTAACAAAATATTTTGTTAATTTTCTCCTATTCAACACATAAGCTGAAGAAAAAGAAATAAGCGTAACAATCGGATATATTAAAAACGGTAAATATATACAAGAATAACTAATGTATCCGTTTATAAACTTCAAAACAATCGGGTGTAAAATATAGCACCCCATGCTGTATGGCGCAAGTATCTCCACAATTCTAGATATTTTATTTTCATAATTCACACGCATAAAAAAAGTAAATATCATTGTGTTATTGGCAATAGCCACGAGATCTCCATAGTAGTCATTAAAGTTAATATGATTAACTGCGTATAGCTGATACAATGGAAACCCAAAAAATAATATTGCAGTGAGAATACCATGTGTGGGAAATGATATTTTATCAATTAACCATGGTATTATATGCTTTAGATACCCACCTAATATAAAATACAACAACCATTTCCAAATCATAAATGTTTGAATAAAATTTTTGTCGTTTAATAATTGTGACTTGCTAAGGTAATTAAAGCAAACAATTATTATGCAAGGAAGTAATGTAAGAATTAAAAGTAGCGGATAACTATATCGAAAGCGATTAACTACTTTATGAATCAAAGGTGCAAAAAGGTAAGTAAGTATCATGGCACCTAAAAACCAGAATTGCCAAAAAAAACCTTCCTGGATTAGTGATTCTGCAACTAAAATTATTGGATTTTCTAATTGTTGTTTTATAACTAATTTCAATAAAAAATAAACTAAATTCCACAGTACAATAAGAAATAGGATTTTCAAGATCTTTTTTGCAGTATAAGCATAGGTTACCTCTTTTTTATTTAAAATCAAATATCCATTTACTAAAAAAAAGATGGGTACAGCATATCCACACATATAATGAATATATGTAATAATGGTATTATTATAATTATAGGTAAAAACATGAAGTCCAATTACCGCAAAACATGCTAATAGTTTTAATCCGTCTAAATTTACATTTCGTTTTTTGGTCATATGTTTTTTCTCCCATTCTTTGGAATCTGAAATATTCTTCTATTTCTCCCTCCTTTAAAATAAATTTGAGGGAACAGCAGAAGCAGGCAATTATAGTGTATATTTAACCATGTGTTGTTAACAACAGTAAAAATAGCAAGGGAAACAATCCAAATTGCTAAAACTTTATCGTTGTGCTGACACGCTTTAAATAAAAGGAAACTATACATAAATAAAAGAATAAAAGTCAAGAGAATGCCATATCCCAAAATTGAATATATAAATCCAGAATCAATATAGAAGTAATTGTGTTGTGCAACCACACCGTTGGTCATATTATTTGTTTCAATATACTGACCAAACAGTTTAACGGAATATAAATCAAAAGCCTTATGCTGAAGACGTAGTCTGCCCGATAAAATATCATCTAACTTTCTCCAAAATAAATTATAATGAGTATATTGAAACGACGACCACACTGTAATAAACAGCATGAGTGGGTACAGTAAAAATGATCCTACATAGAAAGCTTTATGATTTAGTCTGATTCGTTTCATTTTAGCAACAAGTAAATACAGTATGATAATTAAAAATGTTAAATAGTAAGTGAGCCGCAAGGTACTTAGATGATACACGCCTTGATTGATTATTAGCAGAACCGCTATTTCTATCCATGTAATTGACTTCTTTCGAATATACATATAGGATAGCATATTAAACATTAAAATATACGGGTATGCACTATAATAAGAAAAACCCATGCTGTGTGCAATTTCTGTTTCTCTTTCAAATACATAATCTTGCACAATTCCTATTTGCGATGCAATCATTACGATACACGTAGCTGAGAGTGTCGCAATCAGTGAATATTTCACAATTTTTTTAAATTCTGCACAATTAGAAGCAAGGAGAAAAAGAGCATAAATCAATAAATATTTTCTAGTTGTTGTGATTGTGACTAGTAGAAAAGCACTTATAATTATAATTTGGCACAAAAGTTTTTTAACGGAAACTTTATCATATGTTATCCATAGCACTGCGAGCGTTGCACAAACAATTATAAATACAACATTTGATAGGAAGTCAATATTCAACAGGGACGTATCCAAAATACGAACAAAAGCAAACAGAAAAAAAGTGATTAGATATAACACTTCATGTGTAAATGTGATTTTATATTCTTTGCATAATGCTATTTTCTTCATCTTTAACTTTCTTTCGGTTCCAATTGCGAAATACCTTTATCTAATGCTTTATAAAAGTAATATCCATTTCGCAATTTTTCCGCTATTCCCTTTGCATTTTGACACATTATAACATATTCTTCTTTTGTAACTTGTGAAATTGCTTCTTCCAAGTCAAACAAGCTGCTTACGGTAATACCCACTTTATTTTTTACTACAAAATCAGCAATGGCAGCTTCCGTCCATACAATGACGGGAAGTCCAGAGGAAAGGTATAATGACGTCTTATGTGGATTATTGTACTTAAGATATTCCCCTGTATTTCCTGCACAAGTGTATGCTTCGCTTCCATCCCATACTAATCCAAAATCACCTTCTATACAAGAAGGCAATTTTTCCGGAGGAAAAGAGCCTTTGTAAACGAGTCTATCATTTGTTTGCGATTCATCAAAGTAATTTCCATAAAGATTCACTACAAGGTTTTTGTTGTGAATGTTATCTAAGATCTTATAAATATAACCACTTTTATTAATATGTAATGTTCCAGCAATTGCAACAGATGGCGGTAGTGTTTTTTCTCTTGGTCGGCATACGGCATCGCTTAGATAGTCAAAAATTTCAAGGCAAACAATCTGGTGTTCTTGGAAACCATTATCCAATAGAAATTGTTTCATTTTTTCATTATGACAAATAATCACATCAAATTCTTTAAATAAAGTAAGTTCTACCTCATCATTAATATGCCCATTGTTTTTTATAAATCCTTCGATACCTTTTCGTAGGGATTCAAGGTCATGAATTAAAACAACCAGTTTTACGCCATTTTTCTTTATTTTTGAGATGTATTTAGCAGCAAGATGCTTAACGTATAATGGATGCTGATAAATAAAAACATCGCCTTTTTTCAATGTGTTGCACAAGTTTTCCCAGTACTTTTTCGCAAAATTATACTTCCATATTTTTTGCAAAATGGCTGGAAGATTTGGCGATGGCATCAATATTTTAACAAATGAATACCCTCGCCTTTCACACAATTTTTTTATGTCAGCAGGTGCTTTTCCACCTGCTGTATTTCTTGTTGCTTCCTCATATCCTGTGTAATATACCATTTTTATACGCACCTCCTATAGATCCTCTATCAAAAAACTAACATGTTTTTAAAATTTGTATTGTTTTGCTTGTACCTTCTTGCAATGAAAATAAAGCTTTCCAACCCAATGCTTCTAATTTTGTGCTATCTAACGAAGAATTCATCATTTTGTTGTAGCCCTTTTGTTCTTCTGCGTTTGCTTGTTCAAACAAAACATTTTTCCCTACAGTTGCTGCAAAGGCTTTTGCTAATTGTGCAATTGATACAATCGAATTTGGATTTGATATGTTATAAGCCTGTCCACTTTCTCCAGATAAGAGCACAGTTAAAATTGCAGAAGCACAGTCAAGAACATAACAGTAGGAACGTAACTGCGTTCCTGCAGATTTCATCACAATATCTTTTCCTTCCACCGCACAACGTGTAAACTGTGCGGAAGCACGATCATCAGTATCTGTAATTGTTGGACCATATATATGTCCTGGGCGAACAACCACAGTATCTAATCCATATTCAGATGCATATGCACTACACAGTGTTTCAGAAGCACGTTTAGAACTAGGATAACACGAACGTGGATTTAGTAAATCTACATATCCATAATCAGACTCTTGATAAGGTTGATCTTTCAACTTGCTTCCATAAACTTCACTAGAAGAAATATAAACAACACGATTAGATTTATTTTTTACGGCTGATTTTAACAGACAGTCCAGGCCCATAAAATTGGCCAGCATAGTTTCTACAGGTTCTTTTACGTATTTAGCAGGATTCGCATTACATGCACCGTGAATAATGTAGTCTGCTTGAAAGCAAATTGAATTAAATTGTGTAGCATCATAAAAAGCAAATGTATAGAATTTTTCAAATCCTAAAAAACGTTTTTTGATTTTTTCATTTGATCGTCCAGCTAAAATCAAATGAATACCTGCATTTTTATTGCAATTAAGCCAGAGTATAATATCCGCAATTGCCGAACATATCATACCATTTGCACCAGTAATGCAAATGCTTTTATGGAACAACTGCGTTATATCTGGAATGTTTTGCACTGTTTTCTTTACGTCTTTCCAATATAAATCACAGTATCTCATCATTTTAACCAGTTATCCTTTTTTGTATGCAGCAAAGCTTTAAAAATCATGATATCATCAATTGTAGTAAGCTTTAGATTTTCTTCAGATCCCTTGGAAAAATAAACAGTTTCTCCTAATGCTTGCATTAGCGTACACGTAGCAGCCGTGTTTGTAATGTTTTTTTCCTTTGCCTTTTTATGTGCATCTAACAATTTTTCTAATGTATATGTATGTGGTGTTTGAGTACGAAAAAGCTGTTCACGTGGGATTGAATCTACGGAAGATATACCATCATCATCACTACGAAAAACGGCTTCAACGCACGGAATTGCAGTAACTGCACTTCCGTATTTATGAAAAGTAGCAATGCTATCTGATATAATCTCTCCAGAAACCATGCAACGATTTCCATCATGAATCATTACAATTGAGTTAGATGGAATTTCATTCTCCAAAGATTTTAATCCATTATAAATAGACTCTTGTCCAGTTTTACCACCCGCAACAACCCAACGTAGTTTTGAAATGTTAAACTGCTTTGCATATGCTTTTACAACTTCAATCCACGATGGTATTGTTACAACCATAATAGCATCAACACTTGGATGCTTTTGAAACGCTTCCATAGTATGAATAATTACTGGCTTATTGTCTACATGAATAAATTGTTTTGGAATGTCTTGCCCCATTCTTGTACCTGATCCCGCTGCTGTTAATAACGCTACTGTCATTTTTCATTTCTCCTAACAATCTAAAATTCAAACTTTTATAGTTACTTGTGTTTTTTTTCATCTGGGAATTTTAATTCTACTCGAAAATGTGTTTCTCGATTTTCCTCAGAAGGGATTTCCATATAATTACCATAAAGCTTTGTGAGATAATCGTTATAATTTTTGGCAATTTCCCAATTATGTCCTTCGAACGATACTTTAATGGTATTTTCCATGCCATCTCGTTTGTATAACTCTCCAAAAAAATGTTTTCTACCTGCTGGAATAGTAACATACTTTGATTTGTTGTTTTTACACATACCATAACACTTTTGAGTTATTATCAGACAATGTTTTAATGAAATAAGGCTCAAAAGCCTACCAATGTTAATTTTTATGCGAAAGACTTTCTTCAACGCCTTATCATCATTGGCTAATTCCATCATTAATTTTCTTTTTTCATAAAAATTTCTACAAGAGAGAAGAAAGCCAAATCCCATGCATAAAACTCCATGAAAAAATCTTAATATAGAATTGTCAAATGTGTTTTCAATTCTAAATAGATCTATACCAATACCACATTTTTCATCATTACTATCCTCAAATCCACGTGAGACAGTACCTTTCATTTTTATGGAACCAACAATAGAAAAATACCCAGGTGTTTTAACGGTGTTTACCCAATATTTATCTCCAAAGTCCTTTTCAAATTTTTCTATAAATTCATCGCACTGTGAGCCGAAAATATTAATATCTAGATCATCATCCCACGGAATAAAACCCTTATGGCGAACTGCTCCAAGAGCCGTTCCTCCAGATAATTGATATACAATCTTTTCTTTTTCACATACAGATATAATATCACTTGCCATTTCTAGTAGGACCTGATGATATTTTTTTAATATTTCGCCCTCCATGCGCACATACTGAACGACGTTCTTACTTTGTATTCTTTTTAGAGCATCAAATGTTGATAGCTTCATTTTTCTATTCTCCTTGTATCATCAAGTGCATCAAGATAATATTTCTCTAAATTTTTAGCTTGTTGTTTAATATCAAAATTTGCTTGTTGTAGTAAGGATAGACTACTTTTCCTTTTGATGTTTGAATCAGCTACTTCGAGAAAAGCATTCACCCATTCATCTTTTGATGCTTCTAAAGAATGCGCTTCTATTAGATTTGTGGCGAAAACTTCTTTTGGCATAGCATCTGAAACAACACAGTGTAGCCCAGATGCCTGTGCTTCAATATTTACAATACCTAAGCCTTCATACAATGATGGCAAGAAGAAAGCATCCATTCCTTGATAGAAATCTGATATATCATTTCTACTCCCTAGAAAAATAACGCTCTCTTTAAGATCAAGTGCTTCTACATATGCTTTCAGTTTCTGTTCCAATGGACCGATTCCAATTATCCAGAAAACAGCATTATGTTTTAGTTTCTTGATTTTAGAAAAAATATCAATTGCAAAAAAATAATTTTTTTGTGCACATAGTCTTCCAACGCTGCCGATAACAAATTTATTTTCACAATTCATTTTTTGCCTAATGTTTTTTCGCCTAATCTCAGAATAATTAAATTTTTGAAGATCTATTGCATTAGGAATTACTTGATATTTTTGATTTTTAAACAACCAATCTCCAGCTAAACTGGAGCAAGCGAATCTTAAATTAGAATATTTCAGCCCCATTTTTATTAATGGTATATTTCTGACTACATGCGAAAATTGATCAGCTGCTTTATTTTGATGACTATGTAATATTCTAACGGGTACATTTTCTTCTTTTGCAACTTTTAAATATAAAAAAGCAGCATTTGCCATGTGGCAATGAACAATTTTATATTTTTCCCCGCGATGTAACACTTCCCGAAATATCTTGGTGTTTTCTTGGAGAGAACAAACAGAGATTTTAGGCAATTCAATTATATTACCACCTAAGTTGTAAATTTTATCAACAAAAGATTGGTTTAATGGCTCGCAACTATTGTGATAAGCAAAATCAAAAACGATTTTATTACGATCAATATATTCGAAATAGTTCATAATCCATTTTTGAATTCCACCAATATTGGATAAATCGTTAACAATATGCAAAATACGCATAACCTTGTTCAAAAGCTCCCCTCATACTTCTTATGCCCAAACTTCGCACCTATAAACGACTTTACTTTCCGATTCCAGTCAATTTTTTCAGTGTAAATGCAGGGTATTTCCTTGATATCCTTTTGGCTTATTGTACCCGATTTTACTTGATAGTCGAGCCAGACATTAAATATTATCTCGCTAACTCTTCCGTAAAAGCGACCTTGAAAAAATGATAATTCTTTAGAAGATTCTCCAATTCTTTTTTCTAGCTCAAAAAGAATATTGAAGAGCCATTCGCAGTAGTTCTGGAACAGATCTTTTCTCATGATCATCATATTAAACATATACCCATAGGTCTGCTTGTATACCTTGTTGCAGGAATCTGTGTAATCAGGGTACTTTTCGGCAATAATCTCTTTTGTCACATCAAGATGCTCTGCATAATGTGTATGTGCATAATGAGAATAGAGCGTTTCAATATAATACTTCCGTTTCTTAGGAACAAGCACTTTATATTTGCTCAGAAGCGGTGCAAGTTCATCGTATGTGAGAATATTATCAAAGGGATCTTTAGACTTCTTGTTCAGAGAAAAATGGCGTCTGTAATGCGCCAAGCCAATATAGTCTGAGTCAACATTTTTCCACGCCCAGTAAAGACCTGTTAATTCGCAAAACGAAGGGTTCTTAAGGGAAATATTATCTCCGGTATTGTCTTTAACATATCCTAAGTTCAAATCTTTTCCATCAGAATCCTTTTTCCCTTCTGCTCCAACATGAACAGGCAAGTACATTTTATCAGCTGGCATTTGATACTTCTTATGCGTAGCTATTATGATCGTAGCTTTATTCTCCAAAATTATGCTCCTCTTTTTCTATTTAACCCATCTACAAAAAACCGGAAGACATCACAAAGATATTTTTGTACCAAGGCCAAAATCTAAATACAAAACGTCTCTAGATCCCAAACTCCAATTGTAGCCCATCATTGTGCAAAGCACCATAAAACACGGCAGAATACTACGTTTTTTCAAACCAAAAAGCTTTTTCCAACGCCGCTTACATATGCCTACACTTATATAAAACAATTATACCACACGCCCCCACAAGTGTCAAGCAAATCCCTCGACAAATACGCTCACAAACCGAAAAAATAACACCGAAAAATTAATTTTTTCTGTTCATATTGTCAATTTCCCGTCGGAATATCTGCCAATTACGCAGAAATTCACGCTGGGGAACGAAAAAGCAGCATTTTCTGCACCATCAAAAAAGCCCGATGGATCACCTTCCATCGGGTAAAAAAATCATTTCAAATTCGGGTGATTTGTGCTTTCAGAGCGGAAACTCAGTCTTCCGCTGCCTGCTCTTCTGTCACCAGTGCTTTTCGCTTGATGCCAAGGTAGCAACGCTTGGGGTTGGCGTCGCTGTCTTTGCGTTTGCGGCCGGACTTCAGCTGCAGCTCCGCTCTGACAGCCTTTGCAAAGGCATCGTAGTTCGGGAAGCAGTACGCGTAGCTCTCATCCAGGGCATATTCCTTGTAATCGGCGTACATATCCTCGGTGAAAATGTAGTCATCATCGTTCTCGGTGCGTACATAACAAGCCGTAAAGAAGAAGTCAAGAGACTTGCTGGTGCTGCGGCTGACTGCCGTGGGCGGCACATAGCTGTCATAGCTTTCGCCCTCTTCGGAGTCGCTGAATTCGTAGTGGTTGTCCTTGAGCGCCTTGTACGCCAGAATCAGCTTTCTCACAATAGCTGCCTTCTCACGCTCCAGCTTGTCCATCAGTACCTCAAAGGGCTCTGCATTGTCGGTCAGTCTGTGCTTGAACGGGATCACAAGCTTACGCATATCAAACGCCGCATCCGGCATCTTCGTGGTAATGTCATAGTTGGAGGCATTGATGATGTGTGCACGGCTTTGGAACGGGACACTGCCGTTTTCGCCCTTGAATTCCGCTGAAAGCATATCAGCGCCGGAGATGCCCTTGAGAAAGGCAGTCGCCTTGGTATTCAGCGGTGCGGAGTCCATGTCCATGCAACAGCAAAGGGATTTTCCATAGACCATGCTGGGTGCAAACTGGCGGCCCAGGTCGTTTGGCTGCATGGTAACGGTTGCTGAGTTGTTGAACAGACGCATCAGAAAGCTCAGCAGAAAGGTTTTGCCGGAGTTGGTCACACCCAAAAAGCAGAACAGCTTCTTGACCATATCGTTGGTCAGGCAAACGCCCAGGACTTCGTTGATTCGCTTGTTCAGCGGTGCTTCGTGATTGGTGTAGGTGTTGATGACCTTTTCGTATTCCGGGCAGGCCTTGTTTTCCGCAAGCCAGTCCGCATGGATCATGCTGGTAAAGGCAATACCGCACAATCTTTGTGAGGCATTGCCGTAAAAAAAGAGTGGACAACCATCAATTGTCCGCTCTTTATCTCATACAAATTCAATTTTCAAAGTCTTTCCAAGTGCAGTTGCAGGCAGCCGCAGTGTTTAGGATATGGGGTATTATTCTGTTACAACATACTGCCCTCACCCAACCGAATCACGATCACATCCTCAAGCGAAATAGCATCAATGCTGCATGGCACATATCCTCGCAGGTACGTTTTCAGCTCCAGCTTGTCGATTGCCTGCTGTATGCGGCTTGTTAGTTTTTCCGATCTTCTTTTGTAGCCAAAATCCCGCAGCAGCTTTCTCAGTTTCACTTTCCGGTATGCGATGCCGGAATACCTCAATTGCAGCCAGATCAGCTTAAAATAAGCGTCAAAGCAATCGGATTCTTCCTCGGAATAAAGCGAAGTATGCTCTGTTTCCATTAGGATCAGTGCCGCTTCGTCATAGGAAACTGCATCCAGTTCGTAAATGTTCAGCAGATTCATGACGCTCTGCTTGAACTGCAAATATGTGCTGCCATATTCTGTCGGGATATGTGCCTTGTGATTTTCAAACAAGTCCCATAAGATCTCGTTTTCTCTTTGGTGAGACGTATTTTCGAGAAACAGATATACCGCAACATCGTCCGGCGTGATCCAATATGCTGTATGTGACATCAGTGATCTCCCTTACGCTGGTTGCAAGTTCTGCAAAGTACCTGTAAATTATCCGGAACACTCAGACCGCCTTTTGCCATGGGGACAATATGATCTACCTGCAAAAAGAGCCGTGTCGAAAATATTTCACCGCAGCCGGCACATACATAGTTGCCGTCATCATTTCTTGCAGCAGCAAAAGCGTCTTCCTTTAGTTGCAAGCCAATTTTCGGATACAGTTCAATGATCTTCTGCAGGGGGAACTGTTCGAGATTTCGCAGTTCCGCTTCTGTCTGCGGTTCTGCTGCTGCAATTTCAATGTCTCCGTCCAACTTGTCCAGTTCCAGATCGATCAGCTTCTTAAAGAAGTACGGGTTGGTATAGTACACAGGGAGCAGGCTGCCCTCTTCTGCCCAAAGGCTCTGAATATAGGCGTTTTTTTCGCTTCTACGCATATCTTCGTCGTAGATCTTCTTTGCGATTTCAGAAACATCCAGCTTTTTTCGCTCCATTTCATCAATCGTCACAAACAGAGGTGCAACAGCCTTCTGTGCATAAAACTTCAGCAGATGCTCGATGTCGTTCCGATTGCAGGAGGGAATCATGTTTTCGTCAAAGTAGCTTTGGAAACAATGCTCGGTCATGTCGTCCAGCGTTTCTTCCGGAATGGTTTCACCTTCAATGCCGTAATGCTCCATCAGATTGGGCAGGTCACGGATCAGGCTCTGGTAGGCATTCTGTGTGCTGTTGTATACCAGAATCTGATGATTGCATTCCAGCGTGGACAGCATATACATACCAAGGGGGATCAGCTCGATTGCCGGTGTGCTGTCCAATGCGGACGTATCCACGGCAGCATCTGCCATTCGTGCAAACTCTTCGATCTTTGAAATTGCGATCAGCCGGATCTGCTGTTTTTGGGCCTCGGCAAGGGTCTCTTTTTCGTGATACTCTGCCTCCGTAAGTGTTTCCGGATTTACCCACGCGATTTTATCGTTCCAGTCATCGACAAAGCTGACGATATATGCCTCTTTTGTGCCTCCTGCTTTCAATCCACGCAACGCTCGACCCACCATCTGCGTCATCAGTGTTGTGGAAACGGTGGGGCGTGTCAGAAATACCGTATGGGTCTTTGGCAGGTCTGTTCCCTCTGTGAGGATATTGACGTTGATGAGTACCTGGATTTCTCCATTGCGGTATGCTTCGATTTTACGTTCGTTGTCTGCATTGGAAATGGTGATGCCCGTTATCATATCCTGTACTTCGGAAATGATAAACTCAGATCGGATGCTGTATGCTTTTCCTTTCTCGTTGAAGAGCTTGTTCAGGGCAATGGCGTGGACTTTGTTCAGTGCAAACACAATGGTTTGTCCGTATTTCTCGTAGTTGTGCAGGTATTCCTCCACAATGATGCGGTTTCGTTCTTTGTTGTCTGCAATGTCATTTGCAATATTTTCCGGCAGTGTATCCAGATTCTCAATGCTTTTCAACGCCTGGACTCCCAGATGTTCTGTAAACTGTATATTGGTGTTGCAGTCAATAAAGGTAGGCGTTGCGAGAATGCCCTTTTTGATGAGGGTATCCAGATCGGTCTTGTACACAATATCATCTGTAAAGACTTGTTTTAAAGCACCCTGCTCGTCCTCCGAGGTACGGAACGGTGTCGCCGTGAGTCCCAGCAGTTTCATGGATTTCGTGTGATCTGCAACATACTGGATAATTTTCTTGTAGGATTTCGCCACGGCGTGATGTGCCTCGTCGATCACCAGATAGATTTCTTCCCCATTCAGCCAGTTTTTCAGTTTATCCAGACTGCGGATCATGCTGTCCTTGCTGGCAATAAGAATACGGTCGGTTTTCTGAATATGTACGGGCTTATCGTGCATTCCGGAAATGATGCGGTAATTGAAAACCGTGCGGTTTACCATTGTATCAGTATAGGCGTTTCGGGCGAAAGCCTCTGCCGCCTGCTCCAGGAGCAGATGCCTGTGTGCAAGCCAGAGAATCTTTTTGTTCTGGTCTACTGCATTCCGAAGCAGCCAATATGCGGCTGTTAACGTTTTTCCGCCGCCTGTGGGCAAAACGAGCAGGGTACGGAATGACCCTCTTTTGTCCATGGCATCTAACTTCCGGATTGCCTCTTCCTGATGCTCATAGAGCTGTCGTGGATTCTTTCCCAGTGCCGGGGTGATCGTCTGGGCGTTGATGTTTTCAATCATAATTGGCATATTTTCACCTCAAAATATAAGAATTTTATAAGTTTACGCTGCTCGACACCATTATAGGTAATGATAGAGATTGTTAAGGCAATCCCTCAGTTTTTTATCATAAGAAGTTATCCGGTTTGCTAACTCTGCAATTTTATGATTTTCCCGAATGGCAGCAATTTCTTCTGAGAAAAAGCATAGATTAACCTTTGCATTGTTAAAATGAAACCCAACATCAACTGCAAACTCGTTGCCTAAACGTTCATATTGAGCGTTTGCATTATCCTTTTCAGCAATTTCGCTATAGACAGAACATCTCAGGGAAAGTCCATACTCATCGATCTTTTCGAGCGACCTGTCAAATTTTTTGTGGAAGATCAATTCACAGATGCGATCGAATTTTTCAGCACAATCAGCATCTGACCGGGAAATGGCTGTCAAGGCGTTCTGTAAACCGTTTTCAGAAACATCGATATTTATGAAAGCGAAATAAACATTGACATCATCCTGTAAAAAAACACATTCCACAACGTTCTTTTCGGATAGATGTGAAATCCTTACGGTATCATTTTGATATAATACATCTGGTAATTCCTCAAAATCTTCATTCCATTCCTCTCTATCAAAATCATCTTTCAAATCATAAAGATATTCTCTAACGTATTCTTTGTTGATCGGCTTTTCAAAGATGTTCATATTTTTCCTCCTGACATTTTTAAGGAAACACTGAATAAAGCTTGTGCGTGAGATGCGTAGTCAGATTTTTCGGCAGATTGCATAGAAATTCCGCAGGCATACTTGATGTATGGCAAGGGATTTCTGGGCAATATGACGGAAAATCTGCAAGCAGATTGCGTGCAAAGCCGTCAGGCGGGCTTTATGCAATGTTTCCTTAGTAGATCACTTTAGTACTATCATTTCCTCAGGTGTTGCTATCATTATATCATGACAGGTGTACTATAAACAGTACTATGATTCTTCCATGTCCGTATACATTTCTGCTGTTTCCAAAGAAAGCCGTTTTAATTCATCGGCAACCCACTGTGGAGAAAGGATCAGAGCACCTGAACCGAATCCCATAATCCATGAAAGAAAGGTCGGACTTACCGCCGCCTTAAAAGTTGCCTGAAAGCATTCTGCATCTTCCGTCTCATGTAAAATCACATTGTCACCAAATCGATCCAGTATAATATTCAGATAGGATATATGAAATAAAGCTGTGATTTGCTCGATTTCACCATCAAACATAAAAAACATCGGCTTTACATATGCTGCGGCATTGAATCGTTCGTTGGGAATGCTTCTTTTTTCAGAGCTGATATGAATATCAGTCATCTTATCCACACGGTAATGAACATAGCCCTCATACTTGTGATGATAAGATATCAGATAATAATTTTCATTGTCAAAGGTCAGTGCGAGAGGATCAGCAGAATACAATTCGCCGTTCTTACGAAAAACTTTTTCTCTTTTTATATTATAATCAAAGTATCGAAACGTGATCCTGCGGTTTGCTGCAATGGCGTTGTGCAGCGTATCTACGTTGTATAAAATGCTTTCGTTCATGCTTTTGATACGATCGTAAATATATATTTGTCCTGAAAAACTCCGTGCTTGTGGTTTGCTTGCGAGCTGTTTCAGTCTTTTTATGATAGATTCACTTTTCTTTTTGGTAATAAATCTGGAGGACTGTATGCTGTCAATGAGAATTTTCAGTTCAGATGTTTCAAAAAGTCTGGAACCTAAAAAATACGCACAAGTCTTACTTCTTCGTATAACAATATCTATTCCGAAATCTTGCAGCGTACGGATATCGTCATAAATAGAACGCCTCGCAGCAGAAATTCCGTTCTGGTTCAGTTTTGCAATGATTTCGTTAACCGTAAGAGGGTGATCCTCGTCAGTTTCCTCATAGAAGAATTTTAGCAGATACAGAAGCTTTTGTTTTTGATTTTCTGATTTTGGCATATTATCGAACTCCTGTTCCGTTCAATTTTCGTGTGATGAAATATACAATACAGATCAAATATAAAAATTAAGATGTCAGCGTTTTGCCGAATCGCCGGGGACGGGTAAACAGATTTGCATCCCCATGATTCCGGAGCAGGTCTGCAATGATCTCTGTTTTATCGACATAGTACATATCATTTCTGCGAAGCTTTTCAAAGTTTTCAACGCCGATGGGGAGCATTTTTCTTTCGGAACGAATGGTGTAACTCCTTTTATAGTCTTATAACGATTTCTCACTTGCATTTATTATATCATGAAACAGCGTGAAAATCAACTGAAACCATCCTCAAACAAAAATCCCGCCACTTACCCTACTCCTGCAAAAGCAAGACGAAACGTGGCGGGAACTTTTTGATCCAGGTATATTCCAGCAAGCCATACACCCCAAACCAACAAACAGCATCAAGGGGGAACATCACACAAGCCATCCACAGAACCGCACTTCATTTCTCATTTCCAGAATGTGCCCAGTGCTGCCTCCCAGGAGAAGTCCAGCATATACCGAACGGCATAGCCGCTTTCCCAGACAGACGCAATGATGATGATCGGCATCAGAACACAGGGAAGTCCGATGTAAGCCAGAGACTGCGGCTTTCAGTCCGTTTTTTTATCAGTGCAGCACAAAATGGCATATAAAACCGCTCATGCTATCCCGTGCGAGTAGTTGCAGAATCCCTTGCGTCATTCGAAGTGCTTAATAGCTTTTCCCTGATTGTGCTGTTACTTGACTTGACAGTCTAATTTTTCAAAAGGAAATCGATCACATTTATGATCTTGATCCCATCTTCATCCATCGGCATTTCATCCATTGTGATGATATACTTCGGATAGTTATCACGAATCCGCTTTAACGGCGTAATTTCTCTGTCGAATGTATCTTCGCTCATAACAGTAGCAGAAACCTGATAGTATGCTGTCTCTCCACTGCGTTCTGCAACAAAGTCTACTTCCAGTTCACCCACCTTACCAATGCTGACATGGTGTCCTCTGCGAATCAGTTCCAGATATACAATGTTCTCAAGGATATGTCCGATGTCACGTCTGCGATTTCCAAGCAGCAGTTGACGAAGTCCCATATCGACGGCATAATATTTTTCCAGAGATTTTAAATGCTGTTTTCCCTGTATATCATAGCGTTCAGCTTTGTAAAGAATAAATGCTTCTGTTAAAGCGGTTACATAGTTTTCAGCCGTTAAAGATGTGGTTTTTCGTCCAAATGAAGTCAGACTGTCTGCGATCTTCTTGGAGGATACAATATTGCCGATATTGTCGAACATAAACTTGATCACACTTTCCAATAAACTGATGTCATTGATTCGTTTACGGGAAGCCACATCCTTGATCAAAACTGTGTGATAAATGCCGTCTAGATAATCATGCCGAATGGCATCATCATCAATTTGTACGGCATATGGAAACCCGCCGTTCTGAAAATACTTCTGCCATGCAGAATGCTTTTCAAGACCGGATAATTCCAGATATTCCGCAAAAGATAAAGGCAGCATAGGAATCTCAATATATCTTCCAGAGAGAAGTGTTGCAAGCTCACCAGAAAGTAAGTATGCGTTAGACCCGGTAATATAAATATCCGTATTTTCACGAAGAAACAGCGAATCTACCGCTTTCTGAAAGTTCGGAACCGCCTGAACTTCATCCAGAAATATATAAGTCATCTTACCGGGAACCAGTCGCTCTGTCACATAAGAATGCAACGCATGATAATCCAGCAAACCCTCATTTTCAACATCTTCAAAATTGATTGCAATGATCTGTTCTTGTTCGACTCCAGTGTTCAGAAGATACGACTGAAACTGTCTTAGCAACGTTGATTTTCCGCATCTTCGGACACCTGTCACAACTTTAATGATCTGTTGGTCCTGCAGTTTTTTGATTTTATCCATATAGATCTTACGTTCTACCATACAATCACCTCTTTTTATAGTATACCATAAAATGATAGAAAAAATCAAGAGTTTTTCAAGTGCACTATAAAAACTTTTGACTGCAAATAAAGAGGTGGTATGCTTAATGCTATATTACATAATATCTCTCTTAATTTCTGTTGTAGCAGATGAGATTTTATATCTCTTCTACAAGTGGCTGAGCAGGAAGTAACCCGACAAATAGCCTAACATTGCCTGATTTCGTATAGATAAGGCGAAAGCCCCCAGAGTTGCGACCTCTGGGGGCTTTCTTATTGCGTGACTGTATTGCCACTACATTATTTCTTTTCGTTCTCATTTTACCACAATTGCAGTACCTTGTCAAGACCTTTTTCCGATGGAAAAGTTGCCTGCCGCCCTTCCTTGTTGGGAATCCAGGCGGTTTTTGTATCGAAGTCGTATGTCAGATAGCCCAGATGCACCAGTAAGGTCAAAATATCATCTGCGGTTTCAAAAGTACACATATCGTTCTGAAATGTTTTCGTATTGATGGAAATATGTTCTCCGGCAATCATTCGAATGATCTTATCCCGCAAGCCGTTCTCATTGCGGACGATATACATTTTCAAAGCCTCATAGGTTTCAGTCTGTGTCCAGTAATTGTCAAAGATGCCGTTCATCATCGCTGATGTTACAGATCTTGGATTATAAATGGATATACCATTGACAGTATAGCCATCGTACCAATCTTTCGTTTGTTCAAAAGACATATGATAACGTTCACAGAGCTGACGAACTTCCCTCTCTGTAAAACCAGTGAATTTTGCGAGTGCATATTGATTGGTCATAGCGTATTCCTTGAACATATTCAGTGCAGAATGTTGACCGTATTTCTTGATTGGGAGAATGCCTGTCATATAGGCAAGTGCCACATAGGGCTGCCCTTTCAGAAGATCCCGCAGAAAATCCAGATATTCCTTTGGAACAGTTGCATTATCCCGATGTACCCGGAAAATGGAATCCCATTCGTCAATGATAAAGATAAACTTTTCCCGTTTCTGCGAAAAAATATCTTTTGATGTCCTTACCAAGTCTGTTTCATCAAACAATGTAACATCTGGCATTTCCATTTTCACATCAACCAACAATTCCTTTGTTAAGCGTGCCACCATGTCTTTTATCACAGGATATTTGCTGACAAACTGCTGGATATCGATATGAATCACATTGTACTGATTCAGGGCAATACCGCACAAAGTCGTCAGACGCTCTTTGTACGGTATTGCCTTATAGTCATGCTCTTTCATTCCTGCCTGTTTTTATTGACATTTTTGGAAATCACAAAAGTCAGAATAACAAGCACAAGTGGAAAAATACAGCCTGCAAGCACGCCCTTGCGAATATCATCTCCTGCACTTTGTGAAATGTTTCCTACGATACCCGGACCTATTGCACCGCCAAGGTCGCCTGCCATGGCAAGAAGGGCAAACATTGCTGTGCCGCCTGAGGGCATTTTCCCCGAACAGATGCTTATGGTTCCAGGCCACATAATTCCAACGGAAAAGCCGCATATTATACAGCCTGCAAGCCCAAGCATGGGAATATCCGACAGGGAAGCAACAAGATAGCATATCAGGCAAAGCATGCCTGAGCCTATCATAAATTTTATTAGGTCAAGCCTGTCGCCGTATTTTCCATACAGTGAGCGACTTATTCCCATAGTCACCGCAAACAGGCAAGGCCCGGCAATATCTCCCATAGCCTTTGAAAGATCCAAAGCAGATTCCGCAAATGCAGATGCCCACTGTGCCATTGAAAGCTCCGACGCTCCCGCACATATCATCAGCAGTATGGAAATAATGAACACGGGGGTTTTTAAAAGATTTCCGATACTCATACCTTGCCCGTCCTCGGCAGGGTGTTCAATGGGACAGGTGATGAAATTAAACATATTATACAGCGGTATTATTGCCCAGATACAAGCAAGCCATTTCCAATTGCCTATACCGAACACCGAGAAAAATACTGTGGAAAGCAGGATAACTCCTACCGAGCCCCAACAGTAAAAGGAGTGGAGCAAACTCATTGCCGCCTCTTTATGCTCAAAGGGACAGGATTCAACGATAGGGCTGACAAGCACCTCCGTAAGACCGCTGCCCACCGCATATACAATTGTGCTGATGATTATTCCCATAAACGGGTCGGGCATTATCTGAGGAAGAAACGCAAGTCCCAGAAGTCCTGCTGCCGAAAACAGCTGAGAACCCACAACGCATCTGCGGTAGCCTATTCTGTCCGCAAACTTTGCACAGAGAATATCCACAATAAGCTGAGTGATAAAGAATACGGATGATATGAGCGCAATTTTTCCGAGAGGGATATTGTAAACATTGTGGAATGTGAGAAATAGCAGCGGTGCAAAATTTGCTGTAATAGCTTGTGTAACAAATCCAAGATAACAGGCAATAAGAGTTTTTCTGTAATTCATCTTGACGTTCCTTTCACTTTTTGATATAATTGTATCATATCATAACAAACGGCATATTTCAATGTACAATATCGCATTTTTATTACACTATATCGCAAAAATGGAGGATAAATTTGAAAAACCTAAACGACGGCTACGCAAAGATCATCACTGACGAAACTCTTCGTGAAACCATAAGTCACGGCAGTGAGGAATATCCCTTTCGATATTATTATGAGGATATATGGCTCTTTGACCTGCACTGTATTGACTGGCACTGGCACCCCGAGGTTGAGTTTGTGCTTGTAGAAAATGGGACGGCAGATTTTTTTGTGGGCAGCAGCAGATATGTGCTTAACACAGGGGAAGCAATTTTCATCAACACACAGGTGATACATCGGTTTGAGAGCAGCGAAAGTACAATTATTCCCAATATGGTCTTTTCTCCGCTTCTGATAGCCGCAGAAAACAGTTTGATATACCGCAAATATATAAAGCCTGTGCTTATGTCCTCGGTTGAATGCCTGATAATATCGCCGACAGATGAAAAGCAATGTGAGATGCTTGATACAATACGAAATGTGTTTGCCATACAGGAATCGAAAAGCATATCCGAACTGAAAACAACCGAACTTATTATGAAGCTATGGGGGCAGATTTACGAAAGCATAAGTTGGAACGACACTCAAAACATAAACAAAACCTCCGCACAGGCACAAGCACAGCTGCAGATAATGATGCAGCATATCCACAAAAACTATTATCGTCGGATAACCTTGGAAGACATTGCAAGATCTGTTTCTATAAGCAAAAGCAGTGTGCTGAATATTTTTAAAAGCTATCTGCATACATCGCCCATTAATTATGCTCTGGAATATCGTTTGAAGCGTGCTGCCAAGTTTCTTACGGAAACTGAAAACAGCGTTTTCGTTATAGCTCAGACAGCAGGCTTTGAAAATGTGGGATATTTTTGCCGCAAATTTAAGGCACTCTATGGAATGACGCCTAAGGAGTACAGAAATCACAGGCGGTCGGAACGGAAATAATAAAAAGCAAAGGACTTGCTGCGATTGGCAGTGACAAATCCTTTGCCTATTTTATTTTAAGGCAATACCGCACAAAGAGCGTCTGGTGACTTTGCACGGTATTGCCTTTGATTCGGATAGGCTGGAAGTGTAATGACGGGGTCTATAGGCTGTACGCTTTTCGTGTTTTTGTTCAAATCCATTCGCCTTCTTTCTTTATTGGACAACGCTGCCAACTCTAAAAATTCCAACAGCTGGCATAAACTGACCGTTTTCCACTTGCCATTTTACTTGCCATTTGCCCGTATTTACTTGCCATTTTAGGAAAAAACCTGTTTTTCGCAAAACACCCCAGGTAACGAAAAAAGGCTGAATTACGAGTTTTTTTCGTAATTCAGCCTTCTATAATTGGTCGAGGTGACAAGATTCGAACTTGCGGCCCCTACGTCCCGAACGTAGTGCTCTACCAAACTGAGCCACACCTCGATTGGCGACTTCATTAGTATATCACATTTTCGGGCACTTGTAAAGCCTTTTTCACCACTTTCGAAAAAAGAAAAGTTTTGCATTGTTAAACAATCAATTTTCAAATCAAACTATAGAAAATTTGTCGAATCGGAGCGTGCGAAAAGATAAAAGCAAAAGGCAGCCTTTCGGCTGCCTTCGCGGTGATTGTCTAGGGAAACACTGTGTTTGTTATCGTACATTCGGCACATTGGTGCGGACGGCACTGATCACGGCATAGCTGTTCTTCGGCAGGATCACGGCATCACCGTCGCAGATGCCGCTGATGACCGTGCTGAATGCATAGCGGCCGAATGCCTTGTCGCGGAGCGAAACCATTGCGGTATTTCCGCTGCGGTTCAGCAGGATCACAGCACTGGAGCCATTTTCCGGAATATAGCGGGCAAATCCCACAACATTGTCCTCCAGCACCAGAAATTCCATAGCACCCTCTGCAAATGCAGGGTGTTCCCGCCGGATCTTTGCCAGCTGGCGGGTGTAGTCGATGAGTTCGGTGTCCTCCTGTCCCCACGGATAGCAGCGGCGGTTGAACGGATCCTTCCAGCCCTGCAAGCCGGCTTCGTCGCCGTAGTAGATGCTGGGTACACCGGGGAGGAAGAACTGCAATACCATAGCCCCTTTCAGGAGCGTCTTGCCGCGTTCGTATTCCTCCGGCGACAGTTCATTCGATGCCATCCAGTCCTTGCTCTTGTCGTCGCAGGGCTGTCCGCCGAACCGGTTGATCGCCCGTTCGATGTCGTGGGTGGAAACGAAGTTCATCAGCACATCGACAGTGCACTTGGGATAGTTCTCCAGAATGCCCATGATGCGGTCGCGGAATGTGGTGGCAGCTTCGCCCTTCATGTAAGCAATAATTGCCTCGCGGAACGGGTAGTTCATCACGCTGTCCAGCTGGTCGCCCAGCAGATACCGCCGCTTGACACCATACGCCTCCTTGTTGGAAGCGTCTTCCCAGACCTCGCCGATGACGATCTTTTCCTCGTCAAACTTCTTGACGCAGGCACGCAGGTTGTCCAGAAATTCGTCCGGCAGTTCGTCGGCAACGTCCAGACGGTATCCGGCAGCCCCCAGACTGAGCCAGTAGTCCAGTACGCCGTCATCGCCGCAGATGTACTTGGTATAGCTGGGGTTGTTCTCGTCCACGTTGGGAAGGGTGTCAATGCCCCACCACGACTCATACTCCTTGTTGCCCCAGAAGTGATACCAGGAGTAATAGGGGCTCTTTTCGGACTGATACGCACCGGGGGTGGGATAGCGGCCGAACTTGTTGAAATAGATGCTGTCTGCACCGGTGTGGGAGAATACGCCGTCCAGAATTACCGAAATGCCGTAGGTTTTGGCAGCCTTACATAGTTCCCGAAAGTCCTCGTTGGTGCCCAGCAGCGGGTCTACATTCCGGTAATTGGCGGTGTTGTAGCGGTGGTTCTCGTGGGATTCGAAGATCGGGTTCAGATAGATGCAGGTCACGCCCAGATCTTTCAGATAGTCCAGCTTGCTGCGGATACCATCCAGATCGCCGCCGAAGTAGTCGTTGTTCCAGACGTGTCCGTTCTGGTCGGGCTTGTAGTAGGGGAGTTCTCCCCATTCTCGCATCACGCGGTCAGAGGGCACATTGTCATGCATCTTGCCGCTGCTGCAAAAGCGGTCGGGGAAGATCTGATACATCACGCCGCCCTTGAGGAACTGGGGTGTCTGATAGTCCTCGTTGTAGACTGTCAGCTGGAACATTTCTCCCTGATCCAGTGTGCCGTGGCAGGCATCGCCCCGCTTGATATAGTGCCGCACACCGTTGGAGGTGTAGGAGAAATAGTAGTAGTGTACGCCGGAGTACTTGGGAATGAGATCTGTGGTGTATGTGACATAGCCGTTTTCGTGTTCTTTCACGTTCATCGGCAGAAAACGTTCCTTGAAGCCGGTGCGGAAAACCACCAGCACCGGAGAAAAGTCCAGCAGCGTTTCTTCCGGCAGGCGAATGGTGAACTGACAGCTCTGGTTTCTGGCAATGGCACCGAAGTGCGACTTATACGCCGAATCCCAGCTGTTGTAAAAATAACGCATACAGAGATGCTCCTTTCTTTGTGAAGTGAGAATATGCAAATTGTAATTTCGCGGACACCGCACAACCCGTTCATTCAAGAAAACGGAGCAGGGTTTGTGCTGCTCCGTTTTCGTCAGATTATATCAGTTCCGGGAGAGATTCCCCAGTCCTCAGATATTCCAAATATCCTTTGCGTACTCGTTTACAGCACGGTCTGCGGAGAAGATGCCTGCGTTGGCAATGTTGTGCAGGGACATCTTGGTCCATGTGTCCTTGTCGGTGTACAGCTTGGAACTGTGTTCCTGTACCTGACAATAGCTGTCGAAGTCTGCCAGAACCATGTACGGATCCAGTGTCCGCAGAGAGTCTGCCACTTCAGTGAACTTGCAGCCGTTGATGCCGGCATACATGCGGTCGATACAGCTCTTGATGACCGGATTGTTGTTGTAATAGTCCTCCGGACGATAGCCGCGGGCCTTGAGGGTGTTGACTTCCTCGGTCTTCATGCCGAAGATGAGGATATTTTCCGGACCAACTGCATCGCCGATCTCGATGTTTGCACCGTCCAGCGTACCCAGTGTAATGGCACCGTTCAGCATCAGCTTCATGTTGCCGGTACCGGAAGCCTCTGTGCCTGCCAGAGAGATCTGCTCGGAGATGTCGCAGGCCGGCATCAGCAGTTCAGACATGGTAACACAGTAGTTTTCGAGGAAGTATACAGACAGCTTGTCGGAAATGCGGGGGTTCTTGCGGATCTCCTCAGACAGAGCCCAGATCATCTTAATGATCTGCTTTGCCAGATAGTAGCCCGGAGCAGCCTTTGCGGCGAAGATGTAGGTCTTGGGAGTAAAGTCCATATCCGGATTTTCCAGCAGGGCGTTGTACTGTGCCAGAATGTGCAGAGCATTCAGGTGCTGCCGCTTGTATTCGTGCAGACGCTTTACCTGAGCATCGAAAATGCTGTCGGTATCCAGAACCAGACCGCTCTTTTTCTTGACATACTTGGCGAAACGCTGCTTGTTTTCCTTCTTGATTTTCCGCAGCCGTTCCAGAACGGCCTTGTCGTCTGCGAAAACGTCCAGCTTTTTCAGCTCGCTGCCGTCTTTCAGGAAGCCGTCGCCGATCTTGTCACGCAGCAGCTGGGTCAGACCCGGATTGGACTGATACAGCCATCTCCGGTATGCGATACCGTTGGTGACATTCTTGAACTTGTTCGGCGTATCCAGATATTCTTCGTGGAATACGCTGTCCTTGATGATCTCCGAGTGCAGCTTGGAAACGCCGTTGACACTGTGAGAAGCCATGACGCACAGGGTAGCCATGTGGATCTGGTTGTCCTTGATGATAGACATGCGGGTGGTCTTTGCACTGTCGCCGCCGTTGCGTTCCATCAGACCGGTACAGTAGCGGTTGTTGATCTCCACGATGATTTGGAAGATACGCGGCACGATCTGCTTGACCAGATTCACGTCCCACTTTTCCAGAGCCTCTGCCATAACGGTGTGGTTGGTGTAGGCAAAGGTGTTGGTGACGATGTGCCATGCGCGATCCCATGTATAGCCGCAGTCGTCCAGCAGCACACGCATCAGTTCCGGAATTGCCAGTGTCGGGTGTGTGTCGTTGATGTGGATCGCTACCTTTTCATGCAGGTTTTCCAGTGTGCCGTATACGTTCATGTGGTGGTTGACGATGTCGCCGATAGCTGCGGCACACAGGAAGTACTGCTGACGCAGACGCAGGGACTTGCCCTCCAGATGGTTGTCGTTAGGGTACAGTACCTTGGAGATCGCATTCGCCATGGAGTTGCGGGACAGAGCCTGTTCATAGTTGCCCTCGTTGAATTCCTTCATGTCAAAGCTGGGTGCCTGTGCCTTCCACAGACGCAGGGTAGAAACGCCGGCACTGCCGTAACCGGAAACGTACATGTCATACGGGATCGCGATAACGGTGTTGTAGTTGACATGGGAAATATAGTGATAGGAATCCTGCCAGTATTCCTGTACGTTGCCCTCGAAGTGGACTTCAATGGCTTCGTCCGGCTTCGGGTCCAGCCATACGCTGCCGCCCGGCAACCAGTTGTCCGGTTCTTCGGTCTGCCAGCCGTCTTCCAGAATCTGCTTGAAGATACCGTACTCATAGCAGATCGAGTGACCGGTTGCAGGGATTTCCTGTGTTGCCATTGCGTCCAGATAGCATGCTGCCAGACGACCCAGACCGCCGTTGCCCAGACCAGCGTCCGGTTCGCACTCGAAAATGCTGTCCAGGTTGATGTGATAATCCTGTAAGATCGCACGGACATCATCTGCCAGTTCCAGATTGTACAGGGTGGTCTTCAGGGAACGACCCATCAGGAATTCCATGGACAGATAGTAAACGTTCTTTCCGCCGACGGAATTGGTTTTATTGATAAAATGCTGCCGCTTGTGCTTCAGCTTTTCGACCATCAGGGCAGACAGCACCTGATAGATCTGCTTGTCAGAAGCTTCGTCCGGAGAAACGCTGCACTCCAGCTGAAGTCGGTCTACGAATTTTTGTTTTAATTCTTCTCTCTGGGGATTTTCTGTTGTTTTTGCTACCATAATATCCTCCTCAATGCATTTGGCATAGGCGTGCCATTTATTAGTGCTGGCTTCGATTTGCCATACTGCGGACTGTTCCGTTTCCTCTGGAACATCCCCTACTATTTATTATACCGGATTTTGGGCAAGGTTGCAATAGCTTTTTTCACGAAATATTTGAAAAAACAATGGCGTGATTCGTCATATGTGATTGAAAAAAGTTGCACGCGGGTAAATTCGGACAGCCATTCGCCGGAGATGCCGCTGCAAAATTTGGAGAATCAGAAAGCAGTTTGAACAGACTTCCTGATCCTTCCCTTTACTTTTCGAATATTACATAAAAAGTGATATAAAACTTCACAGATAATCAGTATAATAAAGTTGTATCAGAGCAATTTCCGTGATTTATGCCAAAATGTTCTTTTGATTGTGGAAACAATTGAACAGTTAAAAGCGGTGGAGTTAGTGGAAATTGCTGTAAAAAATGTGGTATGTATATCGTTTTTGTCGATGTTGCTGCCACGGTGCAAATCTGCACAGGGAACCAGTTTTCCCGTGCAAAAAATCTGAGGAAACGCCGCACAAAGTTTGCACGAAAGAATGCAAAACAGACTGCGTGCAGCGTTCCCGCAATGAGAGGAGTTTTTTTATGCAGACAGAAAAGACAAGACACCTGCGTACAAGAGTCATCAGTGTCTTGCTGGCAGTCCTGATGATCGTGACCTGCCTGCCGTCGATGCTGTTTCCGGTATCGGCAGACAGTAACGGACGATCCGGCGGACCGCTGGTACTGACAAACGCCAGTGTCGAATTTCGGGACAGCAAGTATAATCCGATTGATGAAGTGAATACAGGAGATGTGTTCTATCTGATGTCGACGATCTCCGGAAACAACGTCAATGAAGGAGAGATGGATTCTTATCGGATCGAGATCACCGACAAGAATCTGCTGCTGCCGAACTTTGCCGGAAACGGCTTCAGGGACGGTGCCGTTTATAATGGGTATACCCTGCATGTCAACAGCGACGGCAGCCGGTATATCGCCTTTGATATTGACAACGGTCAGACCAAACAGGTCCGGCTGCAGGCGAAGTTCCAGAACGGAAAGACCCCGGGCGGAACGACCTCGACTGTAAAGATCGTACAGGACAGCACAGGCAAGAATGCCAGCAGTACAATTACTGCCAAGGCAAAACGGCAGTGGAGTGCGTCCAAGTCGGAGGACAGAAACGCCCTGACAGCGGCACAGCTGGCTGCCGGCACCACGGTAAATTATACCCTGAGTGCTTCGGCGAACAACGCCTCCAAGAAAAGCGGCGTGGAATGGGTACAGTCCCTGAAATTCGAGGACACCATTTCACTGTCGGAAATGACCTTTACCGGTGGTGCACAGACCGCGGTGGAAAACGCCGTCAAGTCTGCCATTGCGGCAGCAGGCTACACCGCCGGCAACCTGAGCGTAGCGGTCAGTGGCAGCACTGCCAAGATCAGCTTCACCGTGGACAGCAAGAACACCAATGCAGAAATGTCCGCAGTCAAGCTGAACGTGGCACTGCCTCTGAACAGCAGCACCGTGACGATGAACGGCACCGCAGACGGCAAGGTCACCAACAGCCTGACTGTTTCCGGCAAGCCCTACGGTGACGGTGCTAGCTACTCGACCATCGGCGGAAACAGCGTGGAACTGAAGGTTTCTGCTCCGCAGGGGCCGAAGTTCAGTATTGGAAAAACCGTAAAAAATGGAAAAGCATACTACGTGAACGGGGATACTGTAGAATTTGAGATCTCCGCTTCGAATACCGGTGATGCTGCCGGGGATATTACACTGACAGATAACGTTCCGGACGGCATGACACTGCAGAGCATCACAACCGCAGACGGTACTGTTTCCGGAAACAGCGTGACATTCCAGAATGTCGCTGCCGGTGCAACGGTGACAGCAAAGGTGGTCTGCAAGGTTTCCAAAGACCAGACTGCAAACCTGACCAACGAAGTGACCGACGGTAAAAACACAGCCAAGGCAACGATCTCTGTCAAGGAAGACAAGACAGTGATTGAAACGCCGATGAAGAGCGGCTATGTAACTTATAATGGTAAGAATCTGGGACAGAAGTACTACCCCGGCATGGCCGGACAGATTGCGACCTATACCATTTCTGTTACCAACTCCGGTGCAAAGGACGCGAAAGATGTTCCTGTTGCAGATGATAACCTGTCGAGCAAGCTGGAGAATATAACTTATAAGGTAGACGGTGTTACAAAATCAGCCTTTCCGAATGAAATTGACGTTCCGGCAGGAAAAACGGTGCAGATCACGGTGACTGGTACAATCAAAAGCAGCGTGACCGGAGAGATCTCCAATGTGGCAAAGGTAGACGACAAGTCTTCCAATAAAGTGAAGTTTACACCGGATACACCGAAAGCACAGCTGGGGATTACGAAGACGGCAGATGTCGGCAATTACACATTTGGCACTGCAGAAGATGTTGTTTATACAATTACAGTAACAAACAACGGTGAAGCAGATGCTGAGAATGTGAAGATAGAGGATATTCTGCCAAATGATATGGCATTCCGTGAAAATAGTGGTGCATATGGCATTTTGACCTTATCAGACGACACCACAGAAAATATTACTTCCGTTGATACAAAAACATTGACTGCCGGCGGAACGATTACTGTTCCAAAAGGGAAGTCAATTACTTTGACAGTATATGCAAATGTGGAAGATTCTGCAACAGCCGCAGCACTGACAAATACCGCAAAAGTATATGAAGGTGCGGAAGTAAAGGGTACTGCGACGCATACTATTTACGGCGGTGAAGATTTAAGCAAATATAGCTTGCAAAAGAAAATCATTGCAGTAAATGGTATACAAGCAGATGATACAACAGAAATTGTAAATGGTGATAAGCTAACATATCAGGCGACTTTTACCAACAAGGGAACCACGACCATGGAAAACCTGTACTTATATGATTATGGTACAACGTTGAAGTGGGAAGCTTCTGATGTTCTGAAAGTCGTTGCAATTAACGGCAATGCGTCTGACTCCAGAATTCAGACTGTTACTGTAGAGCAAGATAATAGATCTCATGGAGGCTATGCGGCTGAAACCTTTAATATTATGGGAATCAAGCTGGCGGCTGGCGAATCAGTGACAGTGGAATACGTGGTACTTGCAAACGATGTCACTAATAATAATGACTACAATCATGAAAAAAATGGAATTCAGGGGTTTGGTGGTATTTATGATCTGAATAATAGTGCATTGATGCAGACATTAAGTGCATTTGAAACAAAGTTCGGAACACAGAGTGGTGTCTATAACTATACCGCAGTAGGCGGTCTGACTGTAAACGAACACGGAAGCAAAACTGTAACTTGGTATGCACATGACATGATTTTGAATCCAGTAAGCAATACTGTTTTTGAGGCGAAAAAGTCACTGACAAATAGTGCGGACAAAACGACCAATATCGTTGATAAGACAGCGGCAGAGCTGGAGCAGAAAACATTTAGTTACAGCTTGGCACTTTCTGGTTCAAATAATGACTATGCTGGGAAAAAGATCGTTGTAGAAGATACGCTGCCGGACGGCATGGAATATGTGCCAGATAGTGTAGAGGGAACTGCAAATTATACAGCTTTGAGCGGCATTCAGGCAACTCAGGTTGGACAGACGCTGACCTTTACATTTGTTTCCACAGAAAAGTTTGAAAATCCATATGGCAGTGGCGTAAAGTTGACTTACAAAACCAAACTGACCGCTGACAAGGCACAGGAACTGGCAAACAGCACGGCGAAAAAAGTCACACTGACAAACACCCTTTCCAAGGTGACAGTGGTGAAGGGCAAAAATGACGGCAGTGACCGTGTGATCTCGCCGGAGGATAAGGTGGACATCTCCTTCACCAAAACCACCCCTGCCCCCGGCTTCGCCAAGCTGGCAGTAGCCTCCTTTGCAGGACAGACCTATGATGACACTGCTGTACAGCCGGTAGGAAACGGCTACATCACCGCCGGTGATACCCTGATCTGGCAGACTGTCCTGTACAACGGCAGAGGCGATTCCACCGATGTGGCAGACCTGAAACTGGACGGCGTGACACTGACCGACAATCTGCCGGCAACCTACCAGTTCAGCAACGAAACCGGTTTGCAGATGACCTATCAGGTGCTGGATCTGACGCATAACGGCGACGGCAGTTCTACATTTCAAGTAAACGACAAAACTGGTCTGCTGGAAGGCGGCACGAAAGTTCCAGATACCGCCTATAAGATCGACGGCTCGAAACTGATTATCTCTGTAGACAAACTGGCAGCGAAACTGGCAAAGAACAAGTGCATCGTCTTCCAGTTCGCCACCACTGTCAAGGACGGACAGGAAAGCGAGGGCGTTATCACCAACACCGGTTACGCCACCATTGACCAGCCGTTCACCGCAGAAGATACGGTTGCCGGCGAAAAGCAGGACAACCAGATCTGGAGCTATGCAAACTACAATATCGTTGGCCTGACCACCGAATCGTGGAAGACCATTACCTACACCAATCAGAATCACACCGGCACACCCCACACGGACCCGGCTACCGATACCGGTTACAGCCGTGAGCCTACCCACAACTATGTGCAGGGCATGCAGGGCGAAGATGTGACCTATGAACTCCACATCAAGAACAACTCGCCGGTAGCTCTGGAAAACATGACCATTATTGACCGTCTGCCCTATGTGGGTGACTTGGGTCTGGTTTCCGGCTATGAGCGTTTCTCCGCATTCGGCGTGAAACTCAAGAACATTGATTCTGTTATGGTAGGCGGAACAAATGTAATTGATAAAACAGCACGTAGCTATTCCACCGACAAGACCTCTGTCCTGAATGAGTACTCCAAGGACTGGCTGGGACAGAACGATGTCATGAACTGGACAAACATCAAGTCTGACGATACCGTAGACTTCCGGATCCAGCTGCAAGATACGACCGTCGAGGTTGGCGACGAAGTTGTTGTCAAAGTTACCGCAACCGTTCCCAGCTATGTGGCAAAGACCGGCGAGGAAAACATCGCATGGAACAGCTTTGCGTATTCCTATCAGAATCCTGACATTCTGGGCGATACTGTCATGGTAGCAGAGCCGGCAAAGGTCGGCGTCTGGGTACAGACACCGGACACCACCGTTGATGTGACGGTCAACAAGACCTTGACAACAGCAGAAACCAAGGACGCAACGTTCTACTTTGCACTGTTTACCGATGAAAATTACACCACACGGTTGAGCGATGTGATTTCCGTCACCATTCCGGCAGGACAGACCGCGGCTTCTGTCACCATGAAGGACGTAGACCTGTCCTCGATCAAGCAGCAGACCAACAACGCCAACAACGTTTACCTGCTGGAAACAGATGCCAAGGGCAATCCGATTCGCAACTACACACCGGCATATACCGGCAATAAGATCTCCACTGATGCCACAACGAACCAGACGGTCGATGTGACCAACACCAAAAATACAGGTGAGATCACACTGACCAAAACTCTGGCAGGCGTGGAAGGCGGAGACGTCACCGGCGACACCTTCTATTTTGCCCTGTTCACCAAGAATGCGGCAGACGATTATGTTCGCTATGAGGAAGCACCGGTGCAGTCCCTGACCTTTACCGAGGCAGGCTCGCAGGACGTGATATTTGAAGATGTGCCCAAGGGCGTGGATTTCTACGTGCTGGAAACCAATGCCAACGGCGTTCCGACTTATACAGGAGATTCTGGTACTTACACTGCGGATAGTGGTATCCGCTACTCTTTCTTACCGGTAATACGGTCGGCAGTACAGGCAGGCGGTACTACTACAATCACTAACTTTGAACAAACCCAATACAGCATCACCGTCAGCAAGGTGCTGATCGCAGATGATGTCAAGAGCACACCCGTATTCTCCGTGGGACTGTTCACCAAGAGCGGGAACGATTACACACCGGTCGACACAACAAAGAATGTTACTGCAGGTTCTGATGTGACCTTTGACGGTCTGAAAGCAGATACTCCGTACTACATCTTTGAAATGGACGGTGACAAGCGTGTCGAAAACGGTGCTTCTTTCCAGATGCCTGTTGTTCTCGATCCCAAGAATTCCACTACAAAAACAGATACGACATTCTACGTTTCTTATGACTGCTGTGATGATGACAGTAAGGTTGCGGCACTTACCCTGACCAAGGACGCACCGCAGGCAAACACCATTATCACAAACACCACCAAGAATCCGGCTCAGATCAAGGTAACGAAGATCGCAACCGAGGACGGCAAACCGGCAGTTGACCATACAATTGAGGTTGGACTGTTTACGCAGGACACAAATGGCAGCTATCAGCAGGTGGAAAAGAAGAACATCAACATTGTTGCCGGCGACAACGGCAAAAAGTCTGTTACCTTTGACGGACTGGACAGCAGCAAGACCTATTACGTCTTTGAGCTGGACGAAGGCGGCAAACGCGTGGAAAATGACAGTACAACCACAGTGAAATCGGCAGGCAGCAGCAAGACATTCCTCGCTACCTACTCCGGCAACAGCAGTCGGGTAGACCTGCTGCCGGGTATTCCGGGCGAAAAGGTCATTACCGATGCCAATACCACACAAGTGGAATTGTCCTTTGCAAAAACAGATGTCAAGGGCAACGCTATGGCAGGCTGTGAAATGACACTGACTGGTCCTGGCGGCTACAGCAAGACATGGACATCTGATGCAGATCCGGAGAGACTCACAGGACTGGCAGAGGGTGAATATACCCTGACAGAAAAGCCCATGACAGGCTATGCACCGGTAAGCATTTCCTTTGCAGTCAATGCAAACGGTTATATTGTCACCACAGATGCACAGGGCAACCCGATCACCGGCAGCAATTTCTCACTGACGGAAAACGGACTGACTGTCATCAACCGGTCGCAGATCAGCGTCAGCAAGAAAGACATCACTTCTCTGAAGGAACTGGCTGGTGCAAAGATTACCATTACCAAGACAGACGGCAGCTGGAACGAAGCTCTGGTAGAACTCTCCAGAACGGGAACCACCTTCACCAAGTCGGACAGCGTGGACGACGAATCTCAGTACCAGCTGACCAGCAAGGAACTGACCTTTATTTCTGACGGCAAAAACAAGACCGACATCATCGGTCTGCCGGACGGCACCTACACCATGACGGAGGTAGTTGCACCGGACGGCTACAACAAGGTAAGCACAGACTTCACCTTTACCATTAAAAACGGTGTAGTTGATGCAACGGGAACCACAGAATATGACGTTTCCGGCAACGATATTACCATGAAGGACGGTCAGAAGCCCAGCGTGACGATCAGCAAGCAGGCAGTCGGCGGCGGGGATGAACTCACCGGAGCCGTACTGAAACTGACTGCACCGGCAGGAACAGACCTGAGCAAGGTCAAGGGCTCCTACAGCGACGGCAGCACTGCTGGAATCGAAACCAGCGGCAAAACCATTACATGGACTTCGGACAACGCCAAGGGCGGTGTGACACTGGCAAATCTGCCGGCAGGCGTGTACACGCTGGAAGAAACCACCGCACCGGACGGCTTCACCAAAAAGACCGAGGCGATGAACTTCGAGGTCGGAGCTGACGGCAAGGTCGGAACGGTAAACGGACTGACCAAGGACGACAATAAGGTTGTCATGGAAGATGCTGCCTCCAAGCTCACCATTGCCAAGAAGGACATCACCGGACAGCAGGAAGTCACCGGAGCAACGCTGACCCTGACCCTGACAAATCCGGACGAAAGCGGAGCAACGCTGGACGGTGTGACAGCAAATATTCATGTGGACAGCAGAGATGCAAAGTCTATTACATGGACTTCCGGCAAGACAGATGCTATTTTGAGCAAGCTGCCGGACGGCAAATACACACTGAAAGAAACCGGCGGTGCTTTTACAGACACAGAAACCGGAAAGACCTACACGGTAATCAAATCAACAATGACCTTTACTGTGGAAAACGGTGTTGTTACAGACACCACCGGTGACGCAGACAACCTGAATGACAAGGCGACCGAGGGTTATTACTACTATGACAAGACCGCAGGACAGATTCTGGTCTGCGATGCGGAAGCTGTCAACGTCGTACCGATCAGCAAGCAGGACGCAGCAAGTGGTGCGGAAGTAGCTGGTGCAACACTGGAGATCACCGCAGAAAACGTGCTGGATACCACGAAACTGGAACTGTCCAGAACCGATAAGAACGGGAACAAGACAGTACTGGTCAAGGGAACAGATTACAGCATCAGTGCAGACGGCAAGACCATTCAGTTTGTTTCCGGAGAAGATGCAACGATCATCACCGGACTGCCGGCAGGCAGCTATCAGCTGAAGGAAACCAATGCACCGGACGGCTATCAGCTGTACACCGCAGAAGAAACCTTCACCATTGGAACAGACGGCAAGGTGACCGGAACCACAACCATTCAGGACAAGGTTTCCAAGCTTACCATTGCCAAGAAGGACATCACCGGAAAGCAGGAAGTCACCGGAGCAACGCTGACCCTGACCCTGACAAATCCGGACGAAAGCGGAGCAACGCTGGACGGTGTGACAGCAAATATTCATGTGGACAGCAGAGATGCAAAGTCTATTACATGGACTTCCGGCAAGACAGATGCTATTTTGAGCAAGCTGCCGGACGGCAAATACACACTGAAAGAAACCGGCGATGCCTTTACAGACGCAGAAACCAAAAAAACCTACACGGTAATCGAATCGACAATGACCTTTACTGTGGAAAACGGTGTTGTCACAGACACCAGTGCCGAGAACAGTCTGAATGACAAGGCGACCAAGGGCTATTACTACTATGACAAGACCGCAGGACAGATTCTGGTCTGCGATGCGGAACAGCCTGCGATTACTACAACATCGACTTCGGAAACGACTACAACGACAACAACCACAACAACTACTGCAACCAGCGAAAGCAGCACAACATCTGACACAGAAACCACTACGGGAACTGGTACAGTTACCACAGTTTCAACTGTAGCAACTACATCGAAAACCAGTGGAACCACCACCGAAGTGACAACAGACACCACACTGGCAACCAGCGGAAACACTACGGAAACCAGTGCAGGCCCGACTACCACTTCTACCAGCGAAACCACTACCGAAGTGACAACAGACACCACACTGGCAACCAGCGGAAACACTACGGAAACCAGTGCAGGCCCGACTACCACTTCTACCAGCGAAACCACTACCGAAGTGACAACAGACACCACACTGGCAACCAGCGGAAACACCACGGAAACCAGTGCAGGCCCGACTACCACTTCTACCAGCGAAACCACCACCGAAGTGACAACAGACACCACACTGGCAACCAGCGGAAACACCACGGAAACCAGTGCAGGCCCGACTACCACTTCTACCAGTGAAACCACTACCGAAGTGACAACAGGCACCACACTGGCAACTAGCGGAAACACTACGGAAACCAGTGCAGGCCCGACTACCACTTCTACCAACGGAGCTACCACAGATACCACAACCGCCAAAACCACTGTTACAACAGCAAGTGCTTCTACGGAAACCAGTGCAGCATCGACCACCACAACTGCCGCAGGAACGACTGCGGAAACGGTGACCGAAACCAGCACTACCGCGGCAAGCACAGTGACTACCGCAGAAACAACGACTACCACGACAGAAGAAACCACTGTTGAAACTACCACAGAGGAAACCACAGAAGCCACCACGACAACGGAGGAAACGACAACTACAATTGTCACCACCACCGAACAGCCGGACGGTTATGTGATCCGCAAGTGTGACGTGGGCGGCAATGAGATCGGCGGAGCATCTCTGAACATTACCGATCAGAGCGGCAATGTGATCGATCAGTGGGTATCCGAAGAAGGCGTATCGCATGTCTTTGCCGGAATCCAGCCGAACACACCGTACTGCCTGACCGAAACACTGGCTCCGGCAGATTACCTCGTTGCAGAACCGATCTACTTCCAGCTGAACGAAGACGGTACACTGGTACTGTTTGTTGGCGTCAGCCTGAATGAAGACGGCAGCTGGAGCGTGGAAAATGCTGTGGTAACGGCAAATCCGGACGGCAGAGCCATTGTGATGATCGATGAGTACGTTGGTACTGAAACCACCACAACGGAAACTACCGAAGAAACCACAACGACTACGGAAGCAACCACAACTACTGCGAAGAATACCACCGCCGGCAACGGCGAGCATACCCCGTCCGTTTCCACCACGACCACGGCTTCTACGGAAACCACGACCGTGACTGGAGAAAGCGGCACCGGTACGACCGCAGGCAGTGGCGGCTCCGGCACAACAACAGCAGTTGGCGGAAGCCAGACGACCACGGTGATTAGAAGCAGTTCCGGTTCGTCTTCTTCCAGCAGCAGAAGCAACACAAAAATCTCCTCCACGCCAAAGACAGGCGAAGCGTTGCCGGTAGTCATCATTCCGGCAGGCATTGCACTGGCAGCGGCAATCGTGGCAGGCTTCAAGCGTAAGAAAAAGTAAACCGGCTGTAACGGAACAGGTGAAATTGTTCTGATGCCGCAAAACCCGCCCCGACAGGTACTTCTGTCGGGGCGGGTTTGTTTTTGTCAAGGGCAAGTTGCACCGTATTTCCTATTAAAGAATCCGGTAGACAAAAAGAAAAAGTAGGGGATGCCCACATCGCCCCGCAGACTTGCCTGAGGATAGCAATTTTCTAGGGCAGCCACACTGAAACCGTCCGGCGGAATTCGCTCGTACCTCGCTGTCCGCCTGGGGCTTGCCAACGCCGGTTGTTGCCTTTGCCTGTATCGGTAATGTTGATATTCAAGTGTTTTCTGGTGTAGGTGGGTAACTTTATTTCATACGGCGTTTGCAAGTTTATTTGTTTATCATCTTTCATGTACAACCGATTTCACAAGGAGTTACGCTTCTTTTTTTCTTTGCTGAAAAGAAAAAAGAAGCAAAAAAAGAAAAGAGTTCGCGTTCCACCTGTACTGCAAGATTCAAGTATCACCCGAAGATTATACAAGAAACTATCACCATAGATTCTCACCAACAGAAATCCCCCGGCGGGGCGAACAGGCGGCTGCCGCCGCCGTAACACTACTTTTTTTACAGTTGAAATTGGGGCGTAAGGTCAGCGGCAACCCGCCGCTGTATTTATGCGGAAACCCCTTCACCGCCTAATGGCGGTTCCCTTCCCTTTTTAGGGGAGGCTTTTTTGTCTTGTAAATTTTTGTCAACAAAACTCCCCCGGCGGGGCGAACAGGCGGCTGCCGCCGCCGTAACACTACCCTTTTCACACTTGAAATTGGGGCGTAAGGTCGGCGGCGACTCGCCGCCCGCCGCTTGACTTTTTTTCTTGTGCATGCTATAATTTTTCTGGAAAATAGACTTTTGGAACGGAGGTGCTGCATATGCTGAAAACAGCATTGGTCACTGGTGCGTCCCGCGGGATCGGGGCGGCTGTGGCAAAGGGTCTGGCAGCAGACGGGTATCAGGTGTCTGGTGTGTACTGCCATAGCCGCGATGCCATGGAAAAACTGGCTGCCGCCTGCGGCGTGATCCCCATTGCCGCCGACCTGTCACAGACCGATGCCCTGCCCGAACTGGCGGAAACCGTGCTGGAACATCTGGGACATGTGGACGTGTTGGTCAATAATGCCGCATGCTCGTATATCAATCTGTTCCAGTGCCTGCCGCCGGAACAGGTGCGGCGGCTCTATGCGGTGAACCTGACGGCTCCGGTGGAACTTAGCCGCCTGCTGCTGCCGTCGATGCTCTCCCGCCATGCCGGCTGTATCGTCAATATTTCCTCCATGTGGGGCGAAACCGGAGCTTCCTGTGAAGTGGATTACTCCGTGACCAAGGGGGCGATTCTGGCGTTTACCCGTGCACTGGCGAAGGAAGTCGGGCCCTCCGGTATTCGCGTCAATGCCGTTTCGCCGGGGACGATCGCTACGGATATGGTGTCCCATCTGCCGCAGGAAACACTGGACGAACTGGCAGAGGAAACACCGCTGGGACGACTGGGGAAACCGGAAGATGTGGCAGATGTCGTGCGGTTTCTGGTGTCCGAACAGGCGGCGTATATCACCGGACAGGATATTCCTGTAAACGGCGGTTTCTGGTGCGGCTGACAGACGGCAGGAGAAGTGTCGATTTCCACCCAAATACGGGAAATTTGCCCTCTGCAACTTGCACAAAACCTTTTTTCGGGGCATGACTTTTTCGATAAAATCCACAAATTCCGTGAAAACTGCATGAGTTTTTGGCGAGAATACTTGCGAAAGCCGCGGGTTTGTGTTATAGTATTGTTACGACAATCCCGCAGAAATCAGGGGAATTCTGACTTCTGCAATTCTTTTTTGAAACAAAGGTGATCTCACAAACATGAAAGAACAATTGACATGGTATGCACGCTTTTCTTCCCTGCGTGCATGGTTCTGTTCCGTGCATGAGAAACGTTCTTACAATACGCTGCGTTATCCCATGACAAACCGGCTGCTGATGATGCTGTATCCCATTTTCATCGTGTGTATGGCGGAACTGAATCAGGACAAATATCCCAGTAAGTTGGTGCTGTTCATCACCAACCACCCCACGATCATGCTGTTTAACGTGCTGATCGCGGCACTGATTTTTATCGGGGCACTGCTCCTGTTCAAGTCGGGCTGGTTCTCTATGCTGCTGGAAAGTATCCTGTATATGGCTCTCAGTATTACAGAACTATTCAAGTACAACACCAACGGCAACCACCTGATCATGACAGACATGAAGCTGTTCCGCAGTCTGAAAAGTCTGACTTCATTCGCCTATATCAAAATTACGCCAAGGCTGGTCTTGTACATTGCCATTTGTGCCGCGTTTATCCTGCTGGCATTCTGGTTCAACCCAAGGCTGAAAATGCGGCTGAAGCTGCGGAAACGGCTTGCCCCCGGTCTGGCTTGCCTGATCGCCTGCGTCATGGTCGTTACCGTGCCGGCAATTTCCCAGCCGGTTTACGCCCTGTTCCGTCTGGACACCAAAGAGGCAGACAATACCTTTATCCTGAACGAAAAGTTCGACAACAACGGTTTTCTGGCGTTCTTTATGCAGACGGGTTCGGAGAACCTCTCCAACCAGCTGGAGGAGCCGGAGGATTATAAAGAGGACAGCAGCGACACCGTGAAGCAGTATCTGGCAACAGAAGTGCCGGATCTGGACTTCGATGACGGCGTGAAGCCCAACGTGGTGGAGATCATGTCGGAATCGTTTGCGGATTTCCGTGCCTTTTCCGATAAGCTGTCGGAACTGGGCTATACGAATCTGGATCCCTATTATGCCGGACTGGACAAAGCCGCTTCTATGGGAACAGAGGGGACACTGATCGTGCCGACTTACGCCAGCTATACGGTACGGACAGAGTTTGAACTGCTGTTCGGGCTGCCGGTGAAGTCCCTGAATGACCCCAACATGCCGCAGAGAATGATGCTGGAACGGCAGCAGCCCACAGTGCCTGCATATTATAAAAGCTGGGGCTATTCCACTGCCTATGTGCACCCGTTCCAGAGCAGCTTCTACAGCCGGAAACGTATCTATGGACAGTTCAACTTTGACCAGATGATTTTTGAAGATGACTTCACCGTTCCGGTAACGACCTACGGGGAATATATCGACGACAATGTGGTGTACAACCAGATCGAATCTCTGATCGCATCTACTGACGAGCCGCTGTATGTGCATGCCACTACCATGCAGAACCATCAGCCCTATTCTGACGGGGACAGCGATGATGAATTTATCAACTACCTGAGCCGGATCCAGCATTCGGCAGACGGTCTGGCAGACTTTCTGGAACGGCTCTCCCAGATCGATGAGCCGACTATTGTACTGTTTGTGGGTGACCATTTCCCGTCCCTCCGCGGGGACGACGGCATCTACAGCCAGCTGAACATCACCAGCGAAAATTGCAGTACCCTGTACGAACAGCGATATATCCTGTGGAACAACTACGGACTGAACACCAGTTTGCTGCCGTCGAAAGCGGTTTCCACATACTATGCCCCGTATCTGGTAATGCAGCTGATCGATTCACCCCGTGACAGCTTCACCCAGACTATGATGAACGAAATGGAAACTGAGCCGGTGTACTCCACCAACTACATGCCCATGCAGGAGGCAGACAAAAAGCTGGATACGCTGACTTATGACCGGATCCTTGGGGACATCGTTTCCCCCAGTGCCTTAGATGTGCTGCCGGATCCTACAGAAGAAACCACGGAAACGACTTCGGACTAAAGGAGAATATGTATGGAACCGATTACAATTGGAAGCAAGGGAACCGCCTCGGTACAGGTGGACGAAACCAATCTGGCAGTTGCTGTAGGAAGCGGCTCGCTGCCGGTATTTGCCACCCCGATGATGGCAGCCCTCATGGAGGAGGCAGCCTGCAATGCAGTGGCTCCGTTCCTCAGCGAGGGCGAAACCACCGTAGGCATCAAGCTGGACATCAGCCACGATGCGGCAACGCCGGTGGGGCTGACGGTAACTGCTACCGCAGAAATTACCGGTGTCAACGGGCGGGAGATCTCCTATCACGTTACCGCAGAGGACGGCGTAGGCGTGATTGGTTCCGGCGTGCACAAGCGGTTTCTGGTCGATGCGGAACGTTTCCTGAACAAGGCACAGAAACGCGGACAGTGAGAATGGCAGAGCACATGTGCTGTGTCTGTCGATAATGAAAGTGTTGGCAAAGAATTTCGCCAAAGGCTGAATCAGATGCAAAAAGCGTTCAGAGCAGGTTCATTCATCTGCTCTGAACGCTTTTTTACATGAAATTGCCTTAATAGTTTCCGGAGGTGTCTGCCATTAGCTTGCACTGAATGGAGAACTCCTCAAAGTTTCCGTCCGGCTGGTACCGGCGGCAGCGTGCCTCTATGGTGTCGCCGCCTTTCAGTCCGGCAATGGCGGCATTCAGGGAGTCGTAGTCGTCTACGGCTTCGCCCTGTACCGATACAATAACATCATTCACTTGCAGGTCAGTGCTGGCAATGTCGCAGTCGTCTGCAATTTCCGTGATCCACACGCCGGACAGGTTGTCCGGTACGGTTTTCATGCCGATCTCGTCGGCAAAGCCCTGCCGGACTTCTTCGGGGATCAGGGAAATAAAGGTAATGCCTACCCGCACACGGTCGGCAACATAGCCGTTGTCGATCAGATCCTGCACAATGGGCAGCACTTCGTTAATGGTAATGGCAAATCCCAGCCCCTCATAGCTGGAGCTGACGTATTTGGAGGAGGTGATGCCGATGACCTGCCCGTACATGTTGACCAGTGCACCGCCGGAGTTGCCCGGACTGATCGCGGCGTTGGTCTGGATACAGTTCATGTCGAATCCGGTGGCATCAGAGCGGATCTGTCGGTTCAGACCGGACACAATGCCATTGGTGACAGAGCCGGAAAGCCCTGCGGGATTGCCGATCGCCACAACGGATTCGCCCAGAACGACCTCGTCGGAATTGCCCATGACGGCGGCAGGGAAGCCGCTGCCCTCGATCTTGATAACGGCAAGGTCGGTTTTGTTGTCCTTGCCGATGACAGTGGCAGGGTACTCCGTTTCGTCGGACATGATGACACGGAAAGACTTCCCGTTAGTCAGGACGTGGGCGTTGGTGATGATGTAGCCGTCCTCGCTGGAGATGATGCCGGAGCCGGTGCCGCTAAGCTGTTCGCCTTTGGCATCGCCGTAGGTTTCGATTTCCACAATGGAGGGACACACCACAGAAGCAACGCCCTCTACGGTGTAGGCACCATCTGCATCGGCGTTTTCTGCGTTCTTGTCCAGTTCGGGTTTATCCTGCTGTTGAATAATCACCTTGCTGCCGGCGGTTTCGTCCCTGTCAGTGTCCGAAGCTGTGGCAGCAGCCGGTGCAGCACCGCCGCGGCGGTAGGAAACCACATCGCTGCCGATACAGTACAGCAGCAGGGCTGCCAGCAGAGCCGCTACGATTTTCAGCCAGAACGCTGTGCGGCGGTCTTTCTGTTCCGGTGTCAGAGGCTGTTTTTGCGGCGGTGCAGGCGGTACCTGCGGCGGAATCTGCCAGTTTCCCATGGTGGGCTGCTGGTTCTGGTACCAGTTGGGGATTGGGTTTTGCATAGGCGGGATCGGATTATTTTGCGGCATGTCCTGTACCGGCGGTAATGGATTCTGCATTGGTGGAACGGGGTTGTTCTGCGGGGTGCCCTGTACCGGCGGTAATGGATTCTGCACTGGCGGAATCGGATTATTCTGCGGCATGTCCTGTACCGGCGGTAATGGATTCTGTATTGGCGGAATCGGATTATTCTGTGGCGTGTTCTGTACCGGCGGTAATGGATTTTGCACTGGCGGAACGGGGGTGCCCTGTACCGGCGGTAATGGATTCTGCACTGGTGAAACCGGCTGTTCTGTAGGCGGTGCCGGTGTTTCTTCCTGTGGGGGAAGCGGTTCGCCGGCAGGCTTCTGCGGCGGCTCAGTGGGAAAATTCGGGAACGGCTCCTGCATCAAAAATGCTCCTTTCAAAAAAACGGACAGTGTCCGCGATTGTCGCTTTGCCACTGTCCGTTTTTATCGTTTCATTATGGCAATACCGCACAAAGATTGTGCGACAGATGCGTCGTCAAATTTTTCGTCAGATGAAACAAAAAGCGGAGTGAATACTGGATGTATTCACGAGCATTTTTGTGAAATATGACGGGAAATTTGCAAGCAGATGGCGTGCAAAGTCGCCAGACGCTCTTTGTGCGGTATTGCCTTATATCATTCGTGTTCCTGTTCCGGCGGCTCTACGTGCGGCAAACGCACTTCGAACTCCGTATAGGCATGTTCCTCACTGCGGACACTGATCTGTGCGTGGTGCAGGTGAATGATTTTTTTCGTAATATCCAGCCCCAGTCCCAGTCCGGTTTTGTCCTGACTGCGGGAGGCATCGGACTTGTAGAATCGTTCAAAGATTTTCGGCAGTTCTTCTTTGGAAATACCGTTTCCAGTATTGCGTACTGCAAATACCCAGCAGTCTTCTTCGTCTGCAAAGGTGAACGAGATCGTGCCGCCGTCGTTGACGAACTTCACGGCGTTCTCCACCAGATTGTAGACCACCTGTCCGATCAGATCCGGATCAGCACAGACACGAACCGGCTCGCCGTCCAGTCCCTCTACGGAAATATGTCGCTTTTCCAGTCGGTTTTCAAACATCAGAATCGTCCGGAATGCGGTGTCGTTCAGGATAAACATACGGTAATTCAGCTGAATGGTGCCGGCATCAAACTTTGTCAGATTCAGCATGGAAGTGACCAGCATTTTCAGCCGCTGGACTTCCTGCGACACAATAGAGAGATATTCCATGCGTTTGTTCTTGGGAACAGTGCCGTCCAGAATGCCCTCTACGAACCCGCTGATAATGGTCATCGGGGTACGCAGTTCGTGAGAAACGTTGGACACAAACTGGCGGCTGGATTCTTCTGCCCGTCCGGACTGACTGCCGATCTGTTCACTGAGTGCGGCGATCAGTTCCAGATTGGAACTGGTATACTGCTCCACAGGAATGGGCTGGCTGTAGTTGCCCTGTGCATAACGCTGCAATGCAGCTTCCAGTTGTTCCAGCTGCGAATTGCCTCGCCATACCTGATAAAAGATCAGAACGCCCGCAATCAGCAGCAGTGTAAACGACAGGATCGCCATAAACAAAAAGAGATGTGTGGTATACAGATTCAAAGGCTTGGTGTATGATGCACCAAACAGATAATAAGTGGCTTCTACGCCGTTTTCCGTCAGGGTGAATGTGAATCCGCGGGTGAGCATCGGCTCTACGATCGAATGATCGATCTTGCCGGAGGCTTTGTCCGTCAGGTATTCGCCGCCTTTCCGTATGCCCGCCAGCATTTCGTTGTTCAGGGTCAGGTCTGCTGCCGCGATGCTGCTGTTGCTGCTTGCGATCCGGCAGCTGCCGTCTGCATTGAACACGTACAGAAAAACGTGCATCTGTTCGGCAACTTTATTCACACTTTTCGGAATATACTCCTGCCAGAGATCCAGCTGTGGGTTCTGGGCGTTGTATTCGGTGAAATCCTTCGCCATAATATCGCAGACACGCATGGAATTGCTGTAATAATCCTGCTTGTACTTGGAGATCGCATAACCGGACAGTGCAGTTACCGTAATAATGAGAACTACAGCGACCAGCAGCAGCCGGATCAAGAAGGCTCTCCAGATGCGGAGCCAGTGGTGGCTTTTTTTTCGACTTTGTTCTGCTTTTTCCACGGGACTTAGTCTTCTTCTTCAGACTCAAACTTATAGCCGACACCCCAGACGGTCTTCAAAGACCACTTGTCGGAAACGCCTTCCAGCTTTTCACGCAGACGCTTGATGTGGACATCGATGGTACGGGAGTCGCCATAGTATTCAAAGCCCCATACTTCGTCCAGCAGCTGGTCACGGGTGTATACGCGGTTCGGGTTCGATGCCAGATAGAACAGCAGTTCCAGTTCTTTCGGCGGGGTGTCTACGACCTTGCCGTCTACACGCAGTTCATAACGGGTCATGTTTACGGACAGCTTGTCATAGCGAACTTCCTTGACTTCGGATTCCTCCGGAGAATTGCCCACACGTCTTGCAATTGCCTTGATACGTGCGATAACTTCCTTGGTGTCGAACGGCTTTACGATATAGTCGTCTGCACCCAGTTCCAGGCCCAGTACCTTATCAAAGGTGTCGCCTTTTGCGGTAATCATGATGATCGGCACGCTGGACTTCTTGCGGACTTCGCGGCAAACCTGCCAGCCGTCCAGAGTGGGCAGCATTACGTCCAGCAGAATGATGTCCGGCTTCAGTGCATTAAACTTTACCAGAGCCTCTTCACCATCGTATGCCAGAATTACACTGTATCCTTCATTTTCCAGATACATCCGCAGTACGTCACAAATATTCGGGTCATCATCAACAACAAGAACTTTTTCCAATGCCATGATTTTTCACGCCTTCCTCATAATTCAGAATAGATTTGTTTTTTCGCTTCTTTTTTTGTACGAATATTGGGGGTTATACAAAAGAGAAGCAGAGCTGCTTCCGGCAGGACCGCGGAAATTCCGTCGGTCGCTGTCACATTCTTGCAATATTATTATACTATAGCACTGTGATTGATAGGTGTATATTTTATTTCTTAATTATGTTTAAATTGTAAAATGTGAAGATAGTGATTTCTACACGTGTATTTGTTAGTTTATTTTTGCATGGAAACAGATTTACAGCTGTTTTTTCAAGATTTCATGGCAGGGTATTTGTGGATGTTGCTGTTGTTTTAGCGTGGGAAAGATTTCTTTTTTGTGAAAATGTCTGAATTTCCGAAAAAACGCACAAAAGCCCTTGATTTTTTCTGAAAAGTTGGTAAAATAGATATTAGCACTCGGGAATATTGAGTGCTAACACATTTCGAAAACAAGTGATAATGTTATGTTGCAGGAGGAATGGATCATGACAATGAAACCGTTGGCAGACAGAGTACTGATTAAAGTAGAAAAAGAAGAAGAAAAGACCGTAGGCGGTCTGGTACTGGCGACCAAGAATCCGGCAGGCGTTCCCGCAAAGGGCAAGGTCGTTGCATGCGGCGAAGGCAAGTTCTCCCCGAACGGCACACGCGTTCCCATGGAAGTCAAGGTTGGCGATACCGTTCTGATCAGCCACAGTGCAGGTCAGACCGTCAAGCTGGACGGCGAGGAACTGACACTGGTATATGAGAGCGAGATTCTGGGCATCACAGAATAAGTGATCCCACAAGAACGATTCCACAACAGAGAAAAGGAGTTTTGACCTATGGCAAAGGATATTAAGTACAATGCAGACGCAAGAAACGGACTGATCGCCGGTATCGATAAGCTGGCAGACACCGTAAAGATCACACTGGGACCGAAGGGCAGAAACGTGGTTCTGGACCGCGAATTCGGTGCTCCGCTGGTAACCAATGACGGCGTGACGATCGCAAAGGACATCGAACTGGAAGACCCGTTTGAAAACATGGGTGCACAGCTGGTTCGCGAAGTTGCTACCAAGACCAATGATGCTGCCGGTGACGGCACCACAACCGCAACCGTTCTGGCACAGGCAATCATTCACGAAGGTGCAAAGAACATCGCTGCCGGTGCAAACCCCATGGTGCTCCGCAAGGGTATCGCAAAGGCAGTGAACACTGCGGTAAAGGTCATTCAGGAAAATTCCAAGGTCGTTAACGGCACAGAGGATATTGCAAGAGTTGCTACCATTTCTTCCGCAGATGAAAATGTCGGCAAGCTGATCGCAGAGGCAATGGAAAAGGTTTCTACCGACGGCGTTATCACCATTGAAGAAGGCAAGACTGCGGAAACCTACAGCGAAGTCGTAGAAGGCATGCAGTTCGACCGCGGTTACATGTCCCCGTACATGATTACCGACCGTGAGAAGATGAAGGTCGTTTATGATGATGCTCTGGTATTCATTACCGATAAGACCATCAGCAACATTCAGGACATTCTGCCGATGCTGGAACAGATCGTCAAGATGGGCAAGAAACTGCTGATCATTGCAGAGGACATCGAGGGCGAGGCTCTGACCACCATTATTCTGAACAACCTCCGCGGTACCTTTAAGTGTGCAGCTGTCAAGGCTCCGGGCTTCGGCGACAGAAGAAAGGAAATGCTGCAGGATATTGCGATCCTGACCGGCGGTACTGTTCTGTCTTCTGATCTGGGCATGGAACTGGCTGATGCAAACATTGAGATGCTGGGTAAGGTTAGTCAGGCAGTGATCGACAAGGAAAACACCATTCTGGTCGGCGGTGCAGGCACTTCGGAAGCAATCGAGGAGAGAATCGCAGAGATCAAGAACCAGATCGCTGCTTCCACTTCTGATTTCGACAAGGAAAAGATGCAGGAACGTATCGGTAAGCTGTCCGGCGGTGTAGCAGTCATCAAGGTCGGTGCTGCAACAGAAGTTGAAATGAAGGAAAAGAAGCTGCGGATCGAAGACGCTCTGTCTGCAACCAAGGCAGCTGTAGAAGAAGGCATCGTTGCCGGCGGCGGTACTGCACTGATCAATGCAATTCCGGCAGTAGAAAAACTGGTTCCGTCTTTGGACGGCGATGAAAAGACCGGTGCAAAGATCGTACTCCGTGCACTGGAAGCTCCGCTTCGTCAGATCGCTGCAAATGCTGGTCTGGAAGGCAGCATCATCGTGGATAAGATTCGCCGCAGCCGCAAGGTTGGCTATGGCTTCGATGCATACAACGAAACCTATTGCGATATGATGAGCAATGGTATCGTAGACCCGACCAAGGTCACCAGAAGTGCTCTGCAGAACGCTGCATCGATCGCTTCTATGGTTCTGACTACCGAGAGTGCCGTTGCAAACATTCCGAAGGAAGAACCGGCAGCAGCAGCTCCGGCAGCAGGCGGCATGGGCGGTATGTATTAAGGAAACGCTGCATAAAGCCCGTCTGACGGCTTTGCACGCAATTTGATCGTATACAGAAAGCCGGAACATGGGTTCGCCTGTGTTCCGGCTTTTTTGCGGAAAAACAACCGCCGGCAGGGGAAATCTTCTGCCGGCGGTTGTTTGCAATATTTCAGAGTTGTTATGGTTTACGAGGGGATTATTCAGCAGCGTTCTTTTCGTTGACCTCATCAATGAAGTTCTGTGTCTGGTCATAGATCGCGTTGACAGATTCGTTCCACGGAATTCCGCGGGAAGTGGCACGAATGCCGTTGACGCTGCTGTCCAGAATGTCGGTGACATCGGAGGAAATGCCGTTGTAGTAGTCGAATACCGGATTCGCCAGAGCCATTTCGTTCATCTTGTTTTTCATCTCGATCATTTCGTCGGTCCACTCGTAGTCCTTGACGAACTGTTCGTCGCTGATCTCCTGTGCACCGTCACTGATCTTGCTGAACCGGAAGCAGTCGAGGAACTTGCCCACGCCCTCTGGATTGTGTCCGCCCTTGACGAAGCAGTAGGCGTTGACACTGGTGGGGATATAGTATTCGTCTGCCTTGTCGTACTTCGGAACCGGTACAAAGAACACGTCCTCGCCGAACGTCTTGGACCACTGGGATTTTTCAGTGCCCAGTGCCCACAGCCCGCAGGGGTAGAACAGCAGCTTGCCCTCGCCGATGTAGTAATCCCGCGAGGTCCAGCCGTAGTCACCGACACCCAGAGCGATATAGTCCGACTGCCACAGCCCGTACATCCAGTTCTGGTAATCTTCAATGGCTTCGTTCCGCAGGTTGTTCACCAGCTTGCCGTTTTCCAGTCCGATATAGGGAACACCGGTGGAAGCGGACAGACCGGATTCGAAATACCAGCTGTCGATGCCGTAGCGTTCGTCAGAGGTGTCTACAAATTCTGAGAGCATATCCTCGAAAGCGTCCCAGTCCCATTTGCCCTTTTCAAACAGTTCTGCGGGATCGTCCAGACCGTTTTCGTCCATAGTCTTGCGGTTGTAGATAATGGCACACTGGTCGCCGGTGACTTCTACGATTGCCATGTAGTGCTTGTCGTTCCAGACCATGGCATCATTGGCAGCCTTTACGTCTTTCCACAGGTCGGAGTCCAGATCAATGTAATCATCATAGGGGACAAACATGCCGCGGACAGCACCCTTGGGGAATGCGTCCCAGTTGCCGCCGTAGAAAAAGTCGATGCCCTCATCGCTGTTAATGGCGTTGGCGAGGTTGTCATACCGTGCACCATAGGTAGTCTGGTGGAACTCAATCTGTCCGCCGTAGCGTTCCTGAAACACTGCCAGTTCGATGGGCGTGGTCTTTCCGGTATCGTCGGAGTTGATGTCCCAGTCTGACATCCACTTGATCGTCTTGTTTTCCAGCTCACCGGTGAGCCGTTCGTCCGACTTGGACAATTCTGCCAGCTGTTCCCGCGTGTTGGTGGACATATCTTTTTTCGGGGTGGTATCTTTGGTATCCGAACCGCATGCCGCCAGCGGTACGGTGAGTACCATTGCCAGCAGACAGTGCAGGGCGATTCTTGCACTTTTCTTCATAAACGTTCTCCTGTCTTACACAAGCTCACAACAGCATGACGCAAATTTCGTCTGATACAGTGCCGCTTTATATATACTATTATTATAACATGAAATACTGCATGGGTGCAATCCGCAATTTGTACGAGATTTCATGCAGATTTCCGGTGAAATTGCCAAGGGCGATTGAAAAGAGGCAGGTTGTCAGAGTTATTGCAGATGTGTTCTTTCAATAAAAATATTCCTCATTATAGAAAATAATTGTTGCATTTATGATTCTGATGTGCTATAATAGACCTATTGGAAATCAGAGATGGGAGCGTGTGCAGTGCTGCGATCGCTCCGAGAGCAGAACCGAAAGGCGTTTCGGTTCGGGAGGAATTTGAGTATGAAGAAGAAACAAACGCTGCGACGCTGTGCGGCTGCCCTGACTGCGGCAGTTCTGGGGGCAGTGTCCGTTCCGGTGATCGCAGTATCATCGGAATCGTACAACACCTGGACGGGATACATGCTACAGGACAGCACCGGCCGCTATCTGAGTGTGCTGGGCGGCACCGAGGGCGAGGGTGTACAGGTCGGCTTTTATGAGGCAGACGGTGCAGCACCCTACAACACGTGGTATTTCACGGAAACCAACTTGGGCGTTACGATCAAATCCGCACTGTCCCAAGGCGAATACTATCTGACAGAAAACACAAAGAAAAACAGGCTGGAGATCTCCACAAATGCGGGGCAGTTTGAATTCGGAGAGGACGGCTATCTGCGGGGATTCCGCAGCGGTGTGCAGTCGCCGGTCTATGCACAGGTGACACCGCAGGCAGTGACCAATCTGCACATGGGCGACTGGAACGATGATGGTGTTGTGGACGGCACCGATCTGGTGCAGCTGCGGCAGGCAGTGGAACAGCCACAGGTCAGCTTTATGCAGCAGGCTGTGGGCGATGCCAACGGGGACGGTGTTTTAGATGCTGCTGATGTGAAACTGCTCCAGCAGTATCTGCTGGGAGAATCGGTTTCGCTTGCACCGGTTTCCGTGCCGGCATGTACGATCGTGCCGCCGGCACCAGAGCCGACGGAACCGGTGACGACAGAACCGGTTGTCACCACGACTACAGAGGAATCTACGACTACAACGGCAACGACGGAAACTACAGTGACTACCACCACAGAAGCACCCCGTCAGGAGCTGACTATGGCAGATTTCCCGTCAGATTACACCTATGCGGCAGACTGGATCTGGAACAACCGTATTACTGCGGAAAAGTCCACGGAACGGCGAAACACCATTTTTGACCAGATCGATGCCGGAAACGGTACGATCAACTATGTGGTACGGTGGCAGTCCTACCGGACGCTGACACTGGAACAGCGGCAGCAGTTTGAAAAGCTGGTCAGCGACAGCATCAACGGCTGGAACGATTGGCTCAAGGGCTGGGACGGCTGGAAGTATGACCACGTGGATGTAAAAATTGTAGGCTGGGCAGTGCTGGACAAATCCGTTCTGCAAGACCTGCAGCCGGACGAAGTTGTCTATGACAACCTGATCTCCGACTATGACAGCACCTATGACACCTCCAACGGCGTGGATACCATTCCGGATAAGCTGCCCAGTGCTCCGTCGGAAATTTCCCGTTTTGACCACTTTGCAGACAGCAGCTATGTCTATCCCAACGGGCTGGACAGCCGCTTTGATATGTACCTGTGGGGCACACAGGGCTTCCCGAACATCGGCGGCTGCGGCGGTGACTGGGGACAGCGACTTTCGGATACAGCGTACCTCAACATGCTGGACGGCACAGGCATTCACGTGCTGGAACATGAGATCGGTCACGGCTTCGGCATGACAGACTTCTACGGCGGCGAAGGCGAATCCAACGGCTTCCCGCCCGGCGGTTTCCCCGGCGGCGAAAATTCTCTGATGATGGCAGGCTCTGCCATGAAGATCACCGACTTCGACGGCTGGATGCTGCGGTATATGTGGAGCAAGATCAAGGACGAGGACGGACGGTTCTCGAAGTAAAACGATACAAGGAAACGCCTTCTGCACGGTTGGGTGCAGGAGGCGTTTTTGTGCGGTATTTTTACTGTTTTTACTTTGTGCGGTATTGCCCTGGGATTTTTCCAGCAGGACGGCACTGTCTGCATCATAGCCCACAACGGAATCGGAACGCTTTTCGGACAGCTTTTCCACCAGTTCGCGAATCTCTGCGGTTACGGCGGCGGTGCGAATGAGAATCTCCGGTTCTTCGCACTGGCTGTCCAGTTGTATTTGTATCTTCACGCGGCGTTGTTCCTCCTTTCGCGGTATTGCCTATATCATAGCATATTTTGCAGAACGCCTCAAGCGGTTTGCGACAAGCGGTGGATTTTTGCGGGTGAACGGCGGTGACACTCCCCGCATTTCCCCGCAGAAACCCCACAAAAAGAAAAAAATCTGCAAATGCTATTGCATTTCCCGAAAAAGCCTGTTATAATAGAATAGTATGCTGCAGTGATACACTGCACCGGAAGCTGGATTCCGGAAACAAATCCTATTTTGAAAAGTGAGGAATTTCTTATGCCTGCAAATATTGTAGTCGGTTCACAGTGGGGAGACGAAGGAAAGGGTAAGATCATCGACATCATGGCATCTCGTGCAGATGTGGTGGTTCGTGCAACAGGCGGCAACAATGCCGGTCACACCGTTGTCAACAACGGCGAAGTGTACAAGCTGCACCTGATCCCGTCCGGTATTCTCTATCCGGAAACCCTGTGCCTGATTGGTGCCGGCGTGGTTCTGGACCCGAAGGACTTCATCTCTGAACTGGACAGTCTGGAAAGCCGCGGCATTTCTACCGCAAACCTGAAGATTGATCCCCGTGCACACGTGGTAATGCCGTGGCACATTGAGCTGGACGGTCTGTCGGAAAAGTTCCGCGGCAACTCGGACATCGGCACCACCAAGCGTGGCATCGGTCCGACTTACATGGACAAGTACGAACGCTGCGGTCTGCGGATCTATGATCTGGTACATCCGGAAATTTTCGCAGAAAAGGCACGGGCTACCGGCACGCTGAAGAACAAGATCATCACTGCTGTTTACGGCGGCAAGGCGTTTGATCTGGACGCAGTGATTGCAGAGTATACCGAATACGGCAAGCGTCTGGCAAAGTATGTGGACGACGTTTCCGTTCTGACCTATGAGGCAAACAAGGCAGGAAAGACCATTATGTTCGAGGGTGCACAGGCAACCCTGCTGGACATTGACTTCGGTACTTATCCGTATGTTACCTCTTCTCACCCCATTGCAGCAGGTGCATGCATTGGTACCGGCGTTGGCCCGAAGATGATCACCAACATCATCGGCGTGGCAAAGGCATACACCACCCGCGTGGGCAAGGGACCGTTCCCGACAGAACTGAATGACGAAACCGGCGACACGATCCGCAACAAGGGCGGCGAATTCGGTACCACTACCGGCAGACCCCGCCGTACCGGCTGGTTCGATGCTGTCATTGTACGGCACTCTGTCCGCACCAACGGTTTGGACGGTCTGGCAATCAATAAGCTGGACACCCTCAGCGGCATCGGCACCCTGAAAATGTGCGTTGGCTATCAGAAGCCGGACGGCACAGTACTGAAAGATTTTCCGGCAGCACTGGAATCTCTGGCAGACTGCTCGCCGATCTACGAGGAATTCGAAGGCTTTGACGAAGATATTTCCGGCTGCAAGAGCTTTGACGAACTGCCGGAAGCCTGCAAGAAGTACATCGCACGGCTGGAAGAAGTCTGCGAGTGCAAGGTAGTCATGGTCGGCAATGGACCGGACAGAAGTCAGATTCTGGAACGGTAAGCAATCCGTTATTGTAATAAAAATACAAGGGAAACACTGCATAAAGCTTGTGCGTAAGATGCGCCGTCAGATTTTTTGGCAGATTGCATAGAAATTCCGCAGGCAGACTGTATGTCTGGCAAGGGATTTCTAGGTAATATGACGGAAAATCTGCAAGCAGATTGCGTGCAAAGCTGATAGGCGGGCTTTATGCAGTGTTTCCCAAGGAAACGCTCTCTGGACATGACGTGCAGAGGGCGTTTTTCGGTTTCTTTGCTTGTGGCACTGTCGGTCTCGGATTCCTGAAAATCCAAATCCCCCTCTTGCCGCATTTCTTGACAAACGGAACCCGACTGTGCTATGATAAAGGCAATACCGCACAAAGATTGTGCGACAGATGCGTCGTCAAATTTTTCGT
>ERZ773185.217-NODE-217-length-56069-cov-60.525779_pt1 | contig 56069 bp, 42 predicted proteins | sample MGYA00580531_ERZ773185 | MGnify/ENA primary metagenome ERZ773185 (study PRJEB29015, sample SAMEA2737799) | human gut metagenome | biome: human gut; feature: human-associated habitat; material: faeces | place: China | collected 2012 ...
GACAGACAGGGCAGCCAGCTGTTTATTTCTGTCCGTTCTCCCCGCTGCCATTCTGAGCCAGGGCCTTCCGGAGCGCCTGCGGCACAAACGGAAGAATTTCTGCTATCTGTGTGGCGGGCGTGGGGGCTGCGAGACTGCCGGCATAGCGGGCAGCCCTGGCTGCCGTAAGGGCTGCCTGGGGAAGATCCATGCCCCCGGCAAGAAGGCCGGTTACGATTCCGGTCACCATATCGCCCGTGCCGCCAATGGCCTCCATGGCCGGAGTCTGGGGCTCGTCCACCCAGTGGATGATGCGGCCGCCTTCGGAGATAGCATCGCGCGCTCCCTTGATGATCATGAAACGGGCTGCGTTCTGGTGTTCAGAGGCGCGGGCCAGGAGCCCGGGCACGTTGTCATGACTGTCCAGCAGAAAGCCGCGGGCGTAAAAGGGATGAGGTGCCTTTTCATCGGCCAGAAAGGCCAGTTCTCCGGCATCCGGAGTGAAGAGGTCATAGTCAGCCGCGTAACCGCTCATCTTGGCTGCGTACATGAATCCCGCGTCAGCCACCAGCACAGGCCTGTGTCCGCATTCCTGACAGGCCATAAAAACGCGGTTGTGCCCGTCCACGTCGGGCATCAGGTAATGGAAGGTGAGCCCCTGCGTATCTTTCCGGTCTGGCAGTTCGGCAGTCAGGCGGGCATAAAGCTCCCTGCTGCCCTTTCCGTTGCCAGTATCCCCGCAGAGCAGTGCTTCCACCGTTCCCTCCCCGAGAGCTGAGCAGGTCAGGATGGCAGACGCAACAAGCGCCGGTGTGCCCCGGCGGACGGGAAGGGGATCTCCGCTGCGCCCCACCGGAAAAAGCATGCCGTCATCAAGATTCCAGGAACCTTCGTCCAGAGTGAAATTTTCCTGCGGGACGCTGCCGCAAATCAGCCATGCCATAGACGCCGGGCCTCCTCAAAAGCACGCTGCAGGGCATAAGAGCACAAAGTCTGGCCGTGCAGGCGGGGAGCCTCGGCCTTTGCCACATTCTGTCCCACAAGCAGTCCGGCGAGATAGGGCACGTCCGGGCAGCCCCCGCCGGATACATTGACGATTTCCCCTGTCGCCCGGTCGATGGTAATTTTCATGTTGGCCGCCCTCACCATATACCACCGGCCGAAATCCTTTACCTGAAAGAGTGAGACCGGCTCCAGCAGGGGGTCGCTCACAGGGACGAGACGCAGCGGCGCGGGGCCCTGTTCCTCCAGCAGCCTGCGGACGCGCGGCTCCTGCATGAGGTCGATGACGATGACCATGTCGCAGCCGGTGCGCAGTTCCGGCGGCGGTCCCTTGATCTCTGTGGCGAACCCGGCTTCCCTGAGCCTGCGTTCAGCCAGGATGACATCACCTGTATGCTGAAAGACCAGAAAACCGCTGCCATGCGGGGGTGTGGAGGATGGCCTGCGGCCCCTGAAAAGGGCCGCAAGCCTGTTCAGAAAACGGTTCACTTGCGCAGTTCCAGTCGCGTTGAGCCGTCATCCTCGGATTTGGCCGTCACCTGAAAACCTTTCTTGGTAGCGGCCCGGGTGACGTTCTCCACGCTCACGGCGTTGTCTACCAGCACGTCAAAGGGACCGTTTTCTTCCTTGAGTGCCATATGAAACATGACGACCGGCTGCGGGCAGGAAAGACCGCGGGCATCGACAGTACGCATTGTTATATCTCCTTACGCTCTCTTGATATGAGCGAAACCGATGATCAGACAGATGACAAAACCGATGATTGTGGCGTGAGCGCCGTACATGCCGATGCCCGTGCCGGAGCTGGCTGTACCGAGGTTATGTGCCATGGCAGCGCCAACCAGCATGCCGAGGGCAAAGATGCCGGCGTCGCTGTCACCTTCGCCGGCCAGAAAGAGCTGGCGTCCGGGGCAGCCGCCCGCCAGAGCGAAGGCGAGACCGGCTGTCACCATGCCGCCGAAATTCCAGAGGCTGTCAGTGTGCGCGATGGGCTGTCCCTCGAAGCCAGGATGGAAACCGCCGAAGATCAGATTGCCGATGAGCGCGGTGGCGAACATGGCTGCCACGCCGAGGAAGAGGTGGGTGTAACGGAACAGGAAAAGGTCACGGAAGGCGCCCATGGTGCAGAAACGGCTGCGCTGCGCCAGGATGCCGATGATCAGAGCGAGGCCGAAAGAGGCCAGGAAGGGAGCGTGCTTGGAACCGGGGCCCTTGAGGGAGTAGAAGATGGGACCGCTCTGGGGCTGCCCTTCAACCTGCGGGAAGAAGAAATAGAAGGCGAGCAGGCCGAGCACCAGCAGGGGGAAAACAAGACCGGCCAGACGGCTCTGTCCTGTACTTCTGCCAAGGGAGTAGCCCTGACGGAAGAAAAGCGTGCCGCAGAAAATGCCGACAAGAAGACCGGCAAAGCCGAAGAGGGCGTTGCCGTCGCCGCCGGCAAGGCGCAGGATGGTGCGCCAGGGGCAGCCGAGAAAGACCAGCGCGCCCATGGCCGCCACGATGCCGAGAACGAAGCGGACCAGAGGGGCGGAACCGCCGCGGGGCTTGAATTCACCGGCGGCAAAGGAAGCCACCAGAGCTCCCAGGACAAGGCCCATGATCTCGGGCCGCAGATACTGAACCACAGCGGCGCGGTGCAGGCCGAGTCCTCCGGCTGTGTCGCGCTCAAAGCAGGCAATGCAGATACCCATGTTGCCGGGGTTGCCGAGCTGCTGCAGGCAAATGGCCAGTGCGCCGATCACCGCGCCGACGACAATAATGCCCGGCGTAGTGGCAAAGAAATTTTTGGACATACTCTCTCCTGGTACGGTTGTGGTTTTGCCCGGACACCCGGAGAGACTGAACCGTGTTTCCTACATGATGGGAAACAGGGCGGGCGGTCTTCCTGCGTCCGTGCGGATATACGAGACCTCAGCACGCAAGGTCTTGATTGCAGGTCACATACGGACGCCTGACATGGCAGCCACCCTTATGAAAAGAAAGAAGTTAATTTCATGTCTGAAAAGACAAATACGCTATTTTAGTAGTCTTCCCACATAACCGTGTCAACTCACAGAGAGACTCTTCATGGCAGAATCACCGTCGGTGCGCTGGCAGAACATTTCTCATTCCGCGGGGCCGTCAGAGGCAGAGAGGGATCATCCCGGGGACCGAATCCGGCAGGCAGCAAACTTCTGAGCCCCGAGCCGCACCATCTCCGCTGCACGGGGGGGGGAAGAACATAAGAGTCTTCTGACAGAGAAGAATTCCCGGATAAAAAGGCCGGGCGCATGGTTAAACCAGAACAGCGTCAAATATTTTTGGTTCCGCGTGACTGTTTGGGCAGGGAGCTGAACTGTCATACCACACGACGGATTTATCCATAAAAGGTGTGGAGGCGGGCGGACGATTCCGGACTTGTGGAAAACGTCCTGAAAAAAAAAGGAACGCCAAAATGTTTAGCACTTTGGCGTTCCTTTAGATTCAGATTTGGCGTCCCCAGGCGGATTTGAACCGCCGTTGACGGCGTGAAAGGCCGGTGTCCTGGGCCGACTAGACGATGGGGACGCAATGCGTGGCTGGGCTACAAAGACTCGAACTTTGATTATCGGAGCCAGAATCCGGTGTCCTGCCAATTGAACGATAGCCCAACAATTGTCGCGAAAGAGGTGATACGCCAGACAGGGAGATCTGTCAACGAAAAATCTGTTTTTCGTGTCAAAAAATGGATTTTTCCTGTCCGGCCCGCCTCACGGGATCAGCCGCGGAGCATTCCGAAGGCCCTTCGGCACCACCAAAAAATCCAAAATATTTTATAAAGTCCGCAAAGCCTCAGGGTTGACGCACCAAAATATCTAGTGTCCAAGTATGAAAAACACGCAAGATACTCTTCTGGTTTTCGTTCAGAACCTCTTCAGCAGTCTCCCTGAAACGCGGCGCAGGAATTGTCAGGTGTATCCTCTGGAAATGCTCCTCTTCTGCGCCATGGCAACCTTTCACCACCGGCAGAAAATCTTTCTATGATATGGACACATTTGCCGGGGTGAACACGGATCTGTTTATTGAGCTTTTCGGCGTCAGCTCAAAGCCCTCACATGATACTTTCACCAGAATATTCGGGATATTGAACAGAAAACTCTTTGTTCTCTGCCTGCAGAAATTCAGCGAAAAATCGGGATATCATGGCCCGGCATGTCGTTGCGATTGATGGAAAGACCAGCAGGAGAGCCAGAGCCGCGCCCAGGAAAGCAGCCCATATCATCAGCGCCTGGTCTCTGGGAGAAAAACTCCTCCCGAAGTTTGCATGTTCGGAGAAAAAAGCAATGAAATTCCAGCGGTTCCGGAACTTCCTGATCTTCTGGGGACGACGCTGAAGGGGACGGTTGTGACTGCAGGCTCTCAACACGCCGAAAGCGGCGGCGGCCATAATCGCTAAAGGCGCTGACTATGTGCTGACTGTCAAAGATAATCAGCCGGAGCTCAGTAGGGGGTGTCAGCCTTTTTCCGAACCATCTCGCGGACACTACCGCACCTATGTGGAGCCGCACGGAAAAGGGGCACGGACGTCTTGAAGTCCGCAGCTGCTGGCAGTCTGAGGATGTAAAGTGGATACCGGCTTTCAGGGAATGGAAGGGACTGAAAAGCATCTGCGTAGCGCACGTACATCGACGAAGCTCACGATCGGAGAAACGACGATGGCCCGCCGGTATTTTATAAGCAGCCTGCCTCTTGAGCCTCAGGAGATAGCGCGCTGCGTTCGTGAACACTGGGATGTGGAGAACTCGTGCCACTGGAGCCTGGATGTGAGCTTCGATGAAGACTGCTGTCTGGCCCGGGCTGGCAATGAAGCCGCCAATCTCAGAATTCTCCGTTCAATAGTCATGAACTACCTCACTGACGCCGGGAAAAGGCTGGAGTCAACGGATATCAGGATGAGGATGATGACATAGGCTGGAATGAGCACAAAATATTTCTACTCCGTTTTAGTTTACGCTCCAACAGAAGTTTGATGTGTCGGCCCTGCTTCCTTCCCTTCTAGGCCTTGACGGACAGAAGATGACACAGATAATATAAAATTATTATCCGTTGAAAAAATTCTGGAGAACTTACAATGCCAGAAGCAGAACAGACCGGCATGGTGCATTTTCTCTTTGTCTTTTGTCAGAATCAGCTGTGGTGCCTGAAATTGCCCGATGGAGAAACGACCCCGGACGTGTGTCGCTACAAAGGCAACGACTGCACCTACGGGACACAAAGTACGGCTTCAGAGTTTATCGACTATATGTTGAACAGCTATGTCGAGCAAAAAAATCTGCAAATTACCTTTGTCTGTGATACCTCCGACACACGGAAACTGGCCGAACAGGCTTTAGATCCCAAGACAGCCTCGTCTTTTGCCGAATACACGCCTGAGCTTGCTGACAAAATAAAAAATTCGTCTGTCACTTATACGATGTTGAGCGATCTCTTGCCCAGGCTTTACCAGAAGATGGCACGTAGACATAACATCATCCGTTTTCTGGGAGAGACGTGGAAGTTTGGCGACCACAGCGTGTCTCCCGTTACGGCCGCGAATGACAATCCGTACGAGATGACTCCCAGAGAGCTGGGCCGCCTGCTTTTTGCCCCTGCAGCCCGGGCTGAAAAAAAAACGGGCACAACGCAGTCGGCCAAACCCATTTGCCCTCCACACTCCATTAAACAGACTGACACTTCTGCCAAAAAAGGACACGGAGCGGACAAAAAAAACAGTCAAACCGATAGCGCAGACAGCCACAAAAGATCGTACGCTGCAGCCGGAAAAACCCACTGAGCTTCAGAAATATATCATTAAGAGTCATGTGAAGAAGGGAACCTGGTAAGAAAACTCAACCGTCGGGAAAGCCTGCTATGGATAACCGGAACTCTCTGTTTTCAAAAACTGTGCAACTGGCCTGCCGCGTCCTGCAGGAGCAAATTCAAAACAAGGACTCCAAGACACAACTTGAACGTGAATTTCTGGAAGCCATGGGCCTGAATACGCAGAAGCCCACGCAGGACATGGGCGAAGACTCCCTGCCCTCTTCAGATCCAGATCTCGCTACACCGCGTTTTTCGTATGGCACGAGCAGCGACGGCCCGGCTGAGCAACCGGATCGGCATCAAGGCTTTTTTCCCGGCAAAAACAAAAAAGAACTCAGAGACCAGCTGGAAAAAGTGAAAACAGAACGGGATGAGGCAAGAAAACAAATTAACGAAAGCCAGAAAAACGAGAGAATTTTACAGCAGGAAAATAGTGAATTACGCGGCGAGTTGTCATCTGCCAGAAAGCGCATTGAAAACCTGGAACATCAACTTCGCCTGCAACAGTCTATGCTGCCTGAGCAGGACCAGCAGCAACTGACTGCACTGCAAGATGGCATCGAAGCCTTACCGCCAAGCGCCCGGGAGCTTATCGCATCTTTTTATGAACTCAACGACCTGACCATTTTTCTCATTCAATGCGGGCAATTTTCCCGTTTAAACCAGTGCTGGGGAGCCTGCTGCAAAAGCATTACTGATGCCGAGCCCAGGGAGGAGCTCTCTTCCTTCTTGGAACGCCTGCTGACGCTGTACAACCGGTCAGTGAAAACAATAGGAGAAAAACCGGCAACCCTTATCGCTCCTCACCCCGGTGATACATACGATTCGGGAAAACATTTTCGCATTGCCAGTGATGGCCGGACAGTTCGCAAACTCCTCCTCCCCGGCTTGCGCAATCCCGGGGGCAAGGTCATGCAGCAGGCCAGAGTAGCTTTGCAATAATAAACAATACCAGGCTTCCTCCGAGCCATATTTTATAAATCATAATACAACGCAGTATTTATTTCCCCCTTTAATTTTCTATTACCAAAAAAATTTAAAGGTGCCTTCATGCGCTCAAAGAAAACATTTCTTCCTATTTGGCCTTATCTTTTTGGAAAAGGTACTAAGAAAGCAAAGGAATGGCTTGCCCTTTGTGCCCTGGAATTGGAAGTTAATGATATCCCAGATATTAAAGAAATAGATCGTCAGGAATTCATGCAATGTTTTCTTCAACACGAAAATATTTTCAAATATATACCTTTGGACAAATATATAAATTTATGTAAAATTTTCAACATACCAAACAGTAATAAATGTATATATATAGTAAATATAAAAAATATAGTAAATAACAAAGATTTACAAAATTTATATAATGTAATAAGAGATATTAGTTTTTATGAAAATAGAATAACTTGTCTTGATACAATTAAGGATAATATAAAATCAATATTAGATAAATATGGCATAAAATATAAACCTATAAAATTTTCTTTTGAGAAACTTTCTGATTATGAAATAAAATACATCATTAAATATATTCCTGATAAAAGTAACTCTTTGCTCTCTATCAGGTATGAACCACATTTTTTACGAAAGGAAAACAATTCTTATCATCTTGACTCGGCGGGGGAAAAAGCCTGTATTGACTACATAATAGCGTATAGTACCCACATCGGCGATGATGCTACTGAAATTGACAAACCGATCGTGCCCCTCAAAAATCTGTTAACGGCTGACAACAAGCGGGTGCAAATCCCCGTTCTGCGCCTGATGGAACAGACCGGTGAAAACCAGGGCCTCTGGGATGCGTGGATAGACAAAGACACCAGACCGGACCCTAACTATTATCTGCTCGCGGATCTGGATCAGGAATGCGTAGCGGCCAACCCCTGGAACGCCATCCAGACCGACAGCTCTGTCACCATTGATTTTGGTACATCCAGCACCGTTGCTGCGGTCAGAGAAAGCGACGGCAGGGTACGCTTGCTACGCATCGGTGATGCTCTCTCCGCCCCAGATGCTACCGAGGATAATTCCACTCTGTACGAAAACCCTACAACTCTCGAATTTTCACATTTCAAAGATTTTCTGCTCCCCTGGCGGAATGAACCCTGGCGACCCGGCATTGAGTGGAAACAAGTCAAATTTTCCCACCAGGCCAAAAATGAACTCAAAAATGAGCCGCAACGCGGCGTTAAAAACATCAAAACCTGGGCCCGGGCTCAGCCGGGGGCCAGGCCGTTGCGCCTGCGGGACGAAGACGAAACAGATATCGAATTTACGCCGCTGCCTGTCGAGGCCGAGGAACAGGACCCTGGCGACGTGGAACACCGGCCTGTGGATCTCATTGAGATCTATGCCTACTTTCTGGGGCTGATGCTCAATAATCAGATCGGGTTCGGTGGGCACAGCCGCATCTATTGTGATTATACCATGACCTTTCCGGTCAAGTTTCCGCAGGAAACCCGTAAGCGCATCCTACAAGGCTTCCGCCGGGGCCTGCTGCGCTCCATGCCGCCCAGCCTGGCCTACTCTGCACGCTGGCAACGTGAACACCCTTTTCGGCTCAACGAACTTGGTAGCGAGCCCACGGCACTTGCGGCCGCCATGCTTCCCGCGCTGGGCATTCAGCCCACAGACGAAGGCACGGCCTTTGGCGTCTTTGACTTTGGCGGCGGGACCACCGACTTTGCCTTCGGCCTGTACCGTACCCCGACCGATGAGGAGGCCGATAGCAAGGGCTGGGAGCAGGTCGTGGACATTCTGGATGTGGCCGGCGATGAGAGCCTCGGTGGGGAAAAGCTTCTGGATCTGCTGGCGTTCGAGGTCATCCGCGAGAACAAAAGGGTCTGTCTTGAAGAGGGCATTGTCCTGCTATGCCCTGCTGGACAAACGCCTTTTGACGGCTCCGAAATGCTATTTTCTGAAACCTGGGAGGCTCGCGCCAATACCGAAGTACTGCGCGAGGCCCTGCGTCCTCTCTGGGAAAAAGGCTCATTTGAGGAAGAAACCGGACAGATCTCTCTGTCCCTGAGCAAATGCAGCAATAAGACCGAAAAGGCGCAGGCGGCGTCTGGCGACAGCAACAAGGCCAATATCGGAGTACTGGGCGAGCCCCTGCGTTCTTTCTTTGAAAAAGGCTTATTTGGGGAAGAGACCGGACAGAGCTTTCTGTCCCTGAGCAAATGCAGCAATAAGACCGAAATGGCGCAGGCGGCGTCTGGCGACAGCAACAAGGCCATCGAGAAGGTGCAGGTGGCGCTCAGCATTGATGAGGAAGCCCTGTGCCAATGCCTGTACGCTAAAATCCGTGACGGCGTGAAAGCCTTTTTCAATGCCTTTCGTCAGGCCTTTGCCAACAGCGGCTTGGCCATCAGAACACTGCATATCCTGCTGGCCGGCAACTCATGCCGGTCACCCTTGGTGGCCACGACCTTTCAGGAATGTATCGACGAAATCACCCCGACGCAAAAAAACAGCATTTTGGTCCACCGAGAACTGATTCCAGGCCAGCCCGAGGATAAGGCTCCAAAGTCCACCACCCCACAGCTCGGGCTTGCCGGCACACTGCGGCCAACGCTCAAAACCGGCGTGGCAATGGGACTTTTGTGCATCCTGCCGGGGGAGCATACGGGCGTTGTGGCTCGTACTTCTCAGGCCCAAAATGGGGAAGCCCCCTTTCTCTTCTCTGTGGGTACCTTTAAAAAAGACATTCTTGTCCCCTGTTTACGACGCAACGCCACCTATGGAAAATGGCTGGAACTGGGCAAGGTATATGAGAATGGGGTCACCGTGATCGGTTTTTCAAGCTCACCGCTCGCCATGGAAGATAAAATAGCACGTGGGAACTGCCCTGAGCAGAGGATTAAATGGGGACCTCAAAATGCGGGGCGTTCGATCCGAGTCAGACCCGTCAACCCCAGAGAAATTGAACTGGCGCTTTGGAATGAAGAGCAGGACACCCCTGATACGTCAACCCAACGCACTATTACGTTGACAAAACAGGGCTGAATTTTCATTAACGGCAACAAAATATGGTGTTTCAAATGCGGTATGCCCGCGGGAAGCGCCGCACTCCGTTCTAGGAAAAATTATGCGTACAAAAAAAATACTTTATCCAAATTGGCGTTATATTTCGTCACTTTCCTCATCTGAATTTAAAGAGTTAGTCATACATGATGCTCTCGAACATGGTCTCACTGAGTTTCTAAAACCTGAGAATTTAAGTTATTCTAGTTTAGCAAGAAATTTTTTAAATCAAAAAAAATATTTTCAGTGAAATCCAAAAAAATACTTATATAAATACTTTTAAAATTATAGCATTGAAGAATATAGTATATTACTATATATCATTAATTTTAAATACATCATAAAATCTCAAAATGTATCATCAATTATTGATAATAAAACCATAAAAATACATCTATATAATGAATTTTTTAAAAAATATAATATTTCTTTTGATCAAGAATGTTCTATGAATTTTTTTAATATTACAAAAGAAGGGAAAAACATTGATAATATTATAAAATATTTAATTGATTTTATTCCAAAAAATTCTGTATTTTTTATTATAATAGATAACGATCCATATATTTTACAGTATAATATTTCTGATGGATACAAACTTTTGAAAAAAAAATACTATGAAATTAAATTCGACGAGATTGATTACATCTTGGCACAAAGTCCATATATCCGTCGGAAGTATCCTACTTTAAAGCCATCGCTCGTCAAAACAGAAGATCTGCTCAATGCCGACAGCGTCCGCGCACAACTTCCCACGCTGAACGCATCTTATCAGACAGATCCCGGTCTCGGTTTGTGGGATGTCTGGCAAGACCCGGAAGGCACGCCTGACCTGCGTTATTACACCTTAGTCGACCTCGACGAAGAATGTGAAGCGGCCAACCCATGGGATGCCCTGCAGAAGGGAAGTGCCGTTGCCATCGATTTTGGCACCTCCAGCACTGTGGCCGCTGTCAGAGAAAGCGACGGCAACATACGTCTGTTGCGTATCGGGGGGGGATCTCACGACAAAAGACAGTCCCACACAATACGAAAACCCCACGGCTCTGGAATTTTCAGACTACAAGGCCTTTCTTAAACCATGGAAGAATGAACCTTGGCGGCCAGGCATTGAGTGGAAACAGGTCAAGTTTTCCCATCAGGCCAAAAACGAACTGGCCGAAACGCCCTATTGCGGCATTAAAAACATCAAAACATGGGCCAGGGACAGACCTGGGCAAGCCCCCATACTTTTGGAAGATGAACAGCCGCATACCGCTTCCTTTGAGTTGACGCCGCTTCCCGTCGAGCCGGAAGATCACAGCATTGGCGATATCGAGCATCGCCCGGTGGACCCCATAGAGTTGTATGCCTATTTTCTTGGCCTGACGTTAAATAACCAATCGGTCTTCGGTGGACGCATCTATTGCGAATATACGATGACATTTCCTGTTAAATTTTCTGTGCAGACTAAACAGCGCATCCTGCAGGGGTTTCGACGAGGCCTGCTGCGCTCCATGCCGCCCAGTCTGGCCTATTCTGCCCGGTGGCAGCGGGACTGTCCCTTCAAACTGCAGGAGACTGCCCACGAACCCACGGCATTCGCGGCCGCCATGCTCCCGGCGCTGAATATTCAACCCACGGAAGAAGGCGTAGCCTTTGGCGTGTTTGACTTCGGCGGCGGCACCGCTGATTTTGCCTTTGGCCTGTACCGCACACCGACTGATGAAGAAGCCGACAGCGAAGGCTGGGAACGTGTGATAGACATTCTGGATACCTCCGGTGACGAAAATCTTGGGGGGGAGCACCTGCTTGACCTGATGGCTTTTGAAACCATCCGTGCCAACATGGACGCCTGCCGAAAAAACGAGGTGACCTTTCTCTGCCCAGCGGGGTACCCCCCCTTTCCCGGCTCGGAACTGCTTTTTTCTGAAAGTCGCGAAGCCCGTGCCAATACCGAAACACTGCGTAAGAACCTGCGCCCTCTCTGGGAAGAAGGCACATTGGGTGATGACGCCACCGGACAGCTCAATCTGACACTAAAACACATCTGCGAAAATACACGGGAAGATATCCAACTGGCGTTCACCATAGATACAGCCGCATTGCGCCAAAGTATGCTCAACAGGATTGAGCAGGGGGTAATCGCCTTTTTCGATACGTTTCGCCAGGCCTTCAAAAACTACGACAAATACCCGAAGCAACTGCACGTGTTGTTGGCCGGCAACTCCTGCAGATCCCCCCTCGTAGCTGAGGCTTTTCAACAGGCCTGCAAAGACGAAGACATTGCCCAGAAAGAACCAGGTTCCATTCAATACCATCCTGACATCATGGCCTCAGGCCATGTTCAGGATCCGGCACCCGGGGAAAGCACAGAGAACGGGGAAGAGGATGCAGCACAGACGGAAGCCGCGACCTCAGCAAACGAGGCCACTCCACCGCGTCCAGATTCCCTTATTCCCATCTTAAAAACAGGTGTGGCACTGGGCTTGTTGAATATCCTGCCGGGGGAAGCCACAGGAGTTGTTACCCGCAACCGCGGCCAGGATCAGGAGGCCCCCTTTCAATTTACCGTGGGCATGTTCAAGGCGGAGAAACTGGTGCCGTGCCTGAGGCGCAACACTCCCTACGGGGAATGGGTCCACTTGGGAAAGGTGTTCAAGTCCGGTGTGACGCTGCTCGGCGCTTCCGACTCTCCCTTGGCCATGGAAGAAAAAATGGAGAAAAGCCATTGCCATTCCTACAGGCTTAACTGGGGTGGGCAAAACGCAGGCCGCCTCATCTACATCAAGGCTGTGGGACCACAGGAAATTGAGCTCGCCCTCTGGAACGAAAAGGAAGATGCTCCGGACGAAACCACGTTGCAAAATCTTACCTTGGCAAGTTAGGAGAACGCGCGATGAACGATAACAGCCAGTGTCAGACCAGCGTTGCAGAAGAAATTGCAAAACTCACTGCCGCGAGAAACAGAGGGGTTACCCTGGGGGACGCGGATACCCTCCGCCTCCCCATTAATAACACGACCTGCCGTTTCTTTCGCGTTAACTGCCTGACTTATGAAAAAGACTTTCCCCGGCAGGAAGCCTTTGAAAATGTTGTCGCCTCCATCAACAACGTCTCCTGCCGCCTTATCTATTATCTGCGGGGCATCAATGGCGGAGTTGAATTTTATATTGGCGTCATGAAGGCCCAAAAAGAAGATTTGCTCAATGCCGGCGATTATGGCGAAATGCTGGAGCGAGCCTTTAAGGGCAATTTTTTTGGTTCTCAGCTGGAGCCGCTGAAAGAGGCGGCGTCGCAGAATCTTATGCAGGGATTGCAAACAGCAGGAATGCAATTTAGCACATTGCTGGGCGTACCTACACGCAACAGCCAGAAAGAAGATATTTCCTTTCAGGGTGTGGACAGGCTGGTCAACATCATGACCAGTGGTGGCACAGGGCAGCAGACTTTTCATATGCTCATTGTCTGGGAGCCGGCGACAACAGGGGAAATTTTACAATTTGAAAGTGTAGCCTGCCAGTATTATAACTACTGCTCCAAAGAACCGAAAATAGTTTTTGAATCTTTCACACAAAACAATAACGAGAGTAAAGAAGAAAAAATAGACCAAGAAAGTTCAGCGCAAAGCACAGGAAATAGCGAACAAAAAAATGATACTAAAAGTGGTGATAAAAGAACAATATATACACAAGAAAATGATGACCAAATATCTATCAGAAATGTAACAAAAAGTATAACATCTAATACAAAAGTAAAAGAAAATATATCACACTCTAAAATAGAATCAAAATCTGATACAACCAATACTTCAAAAAACCATAATACAAGATACTCGACATCAAACTCAGTAATATCAAACATAATGAAAACAAAAGAAGAACATAATAAAATTGTCCAGGATTATATGCAATACATAGCCGAGACGCTCTTGCCGCGCATCCGTCATGGCAAAGCCAAAGGCCTGTACAAAACCGCCATCTATCTTGGGGCGACCAACAAACTGGATCTCGCCCTTCTGGAAAATGCATTGATCACTATCTGTCAGGGGGACAAAGACACTTTCACTCCACTCTATGCCCGGCCGCTGCCCCACAACGAGGCCGCGTCTGCGCTTGTTTCTTCCCTGAACATCCAGGACAATCTCGAGGCCGGCAGTCGATTGTTTTTTCTGGATTCCCGGCCAGTTCTGGGGGATACCCTCAGCCTGTGCACTTGGCTTACGGCAGCAGAAATCAGTATGCTGGCCGGTATGCCACAAAAAGAAGTCCCCGGCTTGGAACTGCGCAAACAGGTGTCCTTCGGCCTCAATATTGAATCCCCCGGGCCTGACAACAGAATTGACTTGGGGCACATCATGCAGGAGGGTAGCCATCTGAAGAGGCATCGCGTCTGCCTCGACCGCAAGGAACTGAGCAAGCATATTTTCATCGCCGGCACCACCGGCTCTGGCAAGACAACAACCTGCCACAAACTTCTGGCCTCGTCCTCCGCTTCAGGAAAGGGTCTTCCCTTCTTGGTCATTGAACCGGCCAAAACAGAATACCGAGCTTTGCTCCGAGACCCGAACTTCAGCGATACAATTATTTTTACCGTCGGCAACGAAAAGGGAGTACCTTTCCGCTTCAATCCTTTTGAATTTCTCCCTGAAGAGAGTTTGTCCGGCCATGTCGATATGCTCAAAGCCGCGTTTATGGCCAGCTTTGAAATGGAGGCCGCCATCCCCAATCTGCTGGAAGAAGGGATATACCGGGCCTATGAAGAAACCGGCTGGGACTTTCGTGACGACAACAATCACTTTCTGCAGGACAGAGGGGAGGCTTGGAATTGCGATGGCCGGTACTTCCCCACAATCTCAAGCTATATCGAGACCGTGCTCCGGCTGGTGGACCAAAAAGGCTTTGATGCCAGGCTGCGGGACGAATACAAGGGTTCCATCCGCGGCCGGCTGGACAGTCTGACGGCTGGGACAAAGGGCCTGATGCTGGATACACATCTTTCGGTGGACTTCAATGAACTCATCGACAGAAAAGTCATTCTAGAGCTGGAAGACCTTAAATCCAGCGAGGACAAATCTTTTCTCATGGGGCTGGTTCTGGGGCGGGTGACTGAAGTCCTCAAGGCCAGGCATCGCAAGGCTCCTGACTTTCGGCATATCACGCTGCTGGAAGAGGCTCACCGCCTGCTTACCAGGCCGCAACCCGGTGACAGCCCCAACCGCAAACTGGGGGTTGAAACTTTCGTTGACCTGCTGGCCGAAGTGCGCAAGTACGGAGAAAGTCTGATTATTGTTGATCAGATACCGGGAAAGCTGGCGCCAGAGGTGCTAAAAAATACAAACACCAAGATTATTCACAAGATTTTTGCCCGTGATGATAAGGACGTTGTTGGCGACACCATGGCGCTTGACGACGATCAAAAAGCCTACCTCTCGCATATGGGGCCAGGGGAGGCTGTCATTTTCTCCCAGGGGTGGAAAAAGCCCGTGAACGTACAGGTGGAAATCCTGCGTTTCGTCACGACCAATGATGAGGATTTGCCCCAAGAGAAAATCAACAAAGCCGGCTGGGAATACTGGTTGCATAATCCGCACCGCTTCTGCCCCGGCCTGCCAAGAGACTTCTGCACGTTCGACACAAATCCGGAAAACCTGCGCCGCATCGTGTACAGCAGAGACACTTTTTGGGAAAAACTCCTGCACAATGCCGAGGATTGGGAGCAGGCACTGCAGCAATTGCGTTGCCTGCTGAAGGAACACACGGACGCTTTCCTGACAACACTGCTTGCGACTTGGGTAATGGAAGTCCCGGGCAGGTCAGACAAGGAACGCCAAGAAATACTGGACAGGGAAATCCCCGAATTTGTGCGTCTGCTCAACAACCATAAGCCAGAGGAACGGCAGACTCTGGCAGATGAAATAAAAACTGGTTCTTTTAACAGTGCTTTTTAAAAAAGGAGCAAGCCATGGGCATCAGAGAGTTTTTTTCAGGCATTGCCTCTGGAATCAAAAGTTGCGTTTCCGCTATTGGCAGCGTTGTCAGCTCAGCAATATCAATCTGCAGCTCAGAGCTAGGGTCAGCAGTCAGAGTACTGGGAAGTGCAATTATAAAAAAAGTCCCTTGTATTGGAGAGGTTATTGAAGCGATCGGTGTCGGCATACAAATTGTGGGGGAGATCTGTAAGATCCTCAAACATGGCGAGTCCGTACAGGAAATAGGTGATCGTGCCCTTCAGGCCGAAGAGAGAGAGGGGATCACACTGACGAGCTGCAATAATGACTTTGACGCCTATATGGAAAAATTGCGGAGTATCAAGCTAGATCCGAAAAAAAGCGCAAAGCTTTCGGAAAGCGATAAATTGCTGGCTGGCAGTCTGGTTGTGGAAAAAGGGATTGAACTGAAAAGGCCGCAATTGTCTATGGCCGCTATGTGGCCATTTATCGTGGCCGCCCCGGACTTTTTCTCTCCTGAACGTCTGAACTGCTATATCAATGAAGCCATGGCACAGAAGCAGCCTCTGGGAAAAATCATCGAATTCTTCGATCCCGCCAACAACACCATCAGCAGGGAGGCTTCGCGCCTTGTCCGGACGGCGGAAAAAAAGATGACCCCACAGGCTACACCGGATGAAATTACCAGCACCCTGAATGAAGTCAGGAAAAAGTGCGCTAGGCCCGCTGAAGAGGAACAGGAATAGAGCCAACTGTCCCTACGGCAAAAGGAAAACTACAGAGCCTCTTTACAAATGAGGCTCTGTGGCTTCTTCCCTGCAAGGTACCTCCTGCCACTTTACCCTGGCGATGTTGCCGTTCATATCGTCCTCGCGGTGGTGCTTGGCGGTACCGTCAACAATTGCCGACAGACTGCCAAGGCGTTTTCCTTGCCGCGGTTGGCGAAATGACAGGCCTGACCGATGCCGAAAAGGCCTTGTCGAAAAGTTGCGTAACGCTATCAAGCAGAAAGTTGCAAAGCAATTAGCAAGGCTATCAGCACCCGTGCTTTGCCGTTGCCAGAGAGCCCCATCCCGCAGTTATTTTTATGTGGCCGTCGTTAATGGGCGTGATTTTCAGATATAGGGATAGTTTCCTCAAAAACAAATTCCGCCTGACGGAAGATTCCCATCAAACGGAATTTTTCTTATCACTCCGTGAATTGTGCCTCACTTAGAGACCAGAACTGCCATAAGGCCGTTAAAATCTGCTTGAAGTATAACAATTTTTTGGACAACGGAGAATTTTTTATAAAATTTAGTTACATAATTACAACGTATTATATGTTAAATTATATGCCCTCTTCAGTTTCTTTTCCCAGCGGTCGTAGGCCTCGGGAGAGCGTTTCCTCGCTGTGCAGAGCGCGCGCAGAACTTCTCCTTCGCTCCAGGCCTGGGCAACGCACCCGTCGGGAGAGTAAGGATCGGTCGCAGAGAAGATCTCGGAAATATGCCCGACACACGCTTCGGTAAGATGTTTGGTGAAGAGCGGGGTTATTTCCGTGAGAAATCCGGAGACTGCCTTTTCCATGCGGGCTCCGGCGTTGGATCTGCCGCGGAAGATATAGGCCTCGACCTTGAAGAGGGCATCCGCGTAGGCGCCAAGGAGCCAGGGCCAGACACATCCCTGATGGTACGCTCCATCCCGCTCCGAGGGGCCGCCCTGATAGACCGGCCTGAAGAGTTTTGAGTCCTTCGAGAGAGTGCGCAGGCCGTACGGCGTGAGCAGTTCCCTGGTAACGGCCTCAACCACCGGCGCGGCGTAGCGCATTTCGAGGATATTGTACGGAAGGGATATGGCAAAGAGCTGGTTCGGGCGCAGGCTGGCATCCGGTCCGCCCTCACCGGCTGGGCGCCAGACATCACAGAGCGTGCCATCGGGCATGACAAAGCGGCGCGCGAAGCTTTTGCGCATGTTCTCGAGATTCAGAGACTGCCCCGGCACCTCCGCGCCGCAGATTTTAGCGGCGTGTCTGGCAAAGGAAAGGGTATTGAACCAGAGAGCCTGGATCTCCACGGGCCAGCCCCAGCGCGGCGTGACAGGATGGCCGCAGACCTGAGCATCCATCCAGGTAAGCTGTGTATCCGGTGTTCCCACCCTGAGGAGGCCGTCTTCGTCCATGGTGACGTGAGGGACGCCGCCTGAACCGTAGGCTTCTATAATCTGGGAGAGGACGGGAAGGTATTCCGCCATCAGATCTTTCTTTTCCCGGGCTGAGTCTTTTTTGCCGGAGAGGGATGAGATGAGTTCCTGGGCGCACCAGGCGAAGGCCAGAGACGCGTCAGCGCTGTTATCTCCCTTGGGAGCGCCATCGGGGGTGAAGGTGTTCGGCACCCGGCCATCCCTCAGGTTCCTTCCGATACGGTCAAGAATGGCTTTCCCCTGTTCACGGCGTCCGGCCAGGAAGGCGGTACCAGGGAGGGCGATGAGGGTATCCCGCCCCCAGCTGTCGAACCAGGGATACCCGGCGAGAACGGAGCCGTGCCCGGAAGGATCCGTGATCAGGAAAGCTCCGCTCTGTGCGGCGAGATAGGTGCGTATGGAGGCTTTGGCCGGCAGTCTGCGGCGGCGTTTTTCCTCTTCTTCCCAGAGGGCCGTGAGAGTTCGTCCCTTCAGAAGAACCTGTTCCCCGTCAGCGGGCGTTATTCCGTCAGGAGAAACCGCGAAAATGGCGCTTTCCCCGTTCTGAAGGCTGAGAGTGAAGCTGCCGGGCAGAAAGAGATCCTCGTTGAAGTCGAATCCGCGTCTTTCCTCTTCTGTGTACTCCACCCGTTCGATCCAGAGAGGCGAGGACACGAAGGTGAAATTGCCGTCGCTCTGGAATGTGAGGGGCGGCAGCTCTTTGTACGGATGGATAGAGAAGCCCGAGCAGGCGGGGGAAATGCTGCCGCAAAGGGCATCGTTTTTGTGGGTCAGGCTGTGGAAGGAGCGGAAGGCGAGGAGCGGGGCCACCTGCAGGGAGGCCGAGGACGGGCCTTTCTTCGCTGTCCGGGCGAGCGTGTACCGGATGAGAAGGACATTCCGCCCCTGAAGGAGCATGAGCTCCCGGGTAACACGGAAACCGCCGGCCTCATACGTGAAGGACGGACAGGGGAAGGGCGCGAAGGCCGTCTGGAACCGCGGTCCGTCCGGGTAGTAAACACCGGGATGGCGGCGGCTTGAAAGAGCGTATTTTTTCCCTCCGGCAAGAAGCCAGTCCTCCACATTGGAGAGGAGGACATGGCGGCCTATGCCCGGCAGGTTGATCACGAGAAGGCCGTGGTAGCGGCGGCTGTTGCATGCGCAGTCCGTACCTGACGCGTAACCGCCGAGACCGTTTGTCTCGAGCCATTCGACTGGGCGTGCGCCTTCTGGAAGTTCAGGAGAAAACTGTTGAGATTCTCTGCTCATGGAAGCCTCCCGGGCCCTGAAATGTCTTCTGTGAAAAAAGAGGGAGATTGATGAAAAGTTTAGTCCACTGGCAGACGCCGGACAAGGCATTCTGCAGAAAGAACGCCAGGCGGCAGCTGAGCCGTGAGTCGTGGCTGTGCTTCCATGACTGCGCCTCCGCTGTTTCAGGCTAAAGAGCGTAATGCAGGAGCGCAGGGATGAGAGCTATGAAGAGGCCGATGCTGATGAGTATGGAGACGCAGATGTTGATGGCCGAGTCCTCCAGCATGTGCGGGACGAGACGCATGGTGTAAATGGGGCAGAGCCCGGAGACCGGAGAGAGAAGAAAGAGGATGAGAGCCGCTATCATTTTGCGGTCGAGAGGAAGGAAGAGGACGGCACAGCAGAGGATCGCGTGCGAGAGGTAGCGCACAAGAAGTGTGCGGCTGACAATGCGCAGGGAACTTTTCGACATGGTAAAGCGCAGGCCGAGGCCGACCATGAACATGCACAGGAAAGGATTTACCATGGCCGCCGGGCTGATGGCCGTTATGAACCAGTCAGGCAGGGTTATGTGGAGCAGGGAGAGGATCAGCAGGATGATGTAACAGTGAAAGCCTATGCAGCGGAGGACGATGCCGGCCATTTTTTTTGCGTTCATGCCGGGAGCGTGGCAGGCTCTGGCGGCCACGGCGTAGTTGCCGCCCATGGTCATGATGGCGTTGCCGACATCGCAGAGGCAGACGAGGATGAAGATGGAAGGGGGAAAGAAGCTCTGGATGAAGGCCATGGCGAACATGCCGATATTATAACCGGAGATGTTGATCATGCTGAAGCCCCGGCTGTCCCTGTCTCTGCCGCCTGTGAGCCAGCCGATGCCCAGACAGAGAAAATTGAGCAGGAATCCGAGCAGGAGCAGCGTGAAGACATGTGGATCCGGAAACACGCCGTTGAAATTCCGGATGATGGTGCAGGGCAGGGTGAAGTCGAGGATAATTATGGAAAGCGTGCTGATGGCCTGCTCCCTGACTATTCCAAGCCGCTTGGCAAGGTATCCAATCAGGATGAAGACCAGAAGCGAAAGCATTTTGAGAAACATGTCCATGCAGAACTTTGTGCTCCCGTGGCGCGTGGTGCGTCAAGGGCGGAATAGTGCCTTTCCCCTTGAGTTTTGACTGGGAGGTGTCTAAAAGGAATTTACATAATCGGATAAGCCTCTGGAAAGGAATACGGCCGTGTAAGCGGTGTAACGGGGGCGCTGTTTCTCTGACGCTCTTCTTAAGAGAGGATAAGGCTGAACGCAGACTGTTCCTCCCTCCTGATCTGCCCGGAAGAGGATGCGTTTTTTACGTTTTGTTCATGGAGTTTTCGGTGGAAGACAGCAATCAGACCGCAGACGGCGTTACGGAATCTTTTGTCAAAAACGGTCTTTATGATTTGTCGCGCAAGGACAGGCTTTTCCTTTTTTTCGATGCGCTGCTCTGCCCTATGAATGACGATGAGAGCATGCTTTTTGATATCCTGAGCAGCAATAACGCGCTTCCTCCCCGAGTGTATTCCCCCAGGGATCTGCCGGTATGGCGCAGGTCACTGCAGAAGAAGGGGGCTTTCTACGCTTTTGGCCTGAATTCCGGAATGCTGCCGGCTGCGCGCTTCGTCCTCTCAAAGGAAGCGGCTAATTCTCCGGAAACTGCGGTCTTTCTGAGAAATTTCTGTACTGAAAGCGTATGCCGGGTGCACCCTGTGGCACGCGGCCTGTCCCAGATTACGGCCCTCTATCAGAACAGTCCCGAAGTATACAGGGAGCGCTGCCGTGATGCGTTTTTCCTGGAGACGCGCATTACCCATATTGAGAATTCGGATATTGACAGGGACTGGTATGCCGGTCTTGCTCCTTACCTTCAGGCCATGCTTTTCGAAGACATGGCCATTTCCCTTTATTACGATAATGCCCTGAACACGGCTTTTGCTCCGGCAGTGACAGCCTGGATGGACGGAAAGCTGCAGAAAGCTGATCATTCCTCTTACCCCGTTCACGCTTCAGTTCTGCTCTGGGCGGGGAAATTCACCGAAATGCGTGAAGTCATCGCCAGGGAGCGCAAGCTTTACCAGGAGGATTCCGTGCATGCCTGTATCCTCGAAGGCATGGAACTCTTTCTGAACAGGCAAAAAAGGGCCCTGGAGTGTTTTGAGGAGGTTGCCCGTCTCTACAGGAAGAAGACCTCCGCGAAAGGAGCCCTGCGCTTCGGCATGAACATCGGGCTCTTCCGCGCCCTGTCTCTTTTTCTCTATGGCTCTGAAAAGCAGCAGAAAGCGCTGCGGCAGGAGCTTTTCGCCATCAACACTTCTTCGGTTATGGGAGCAAAGGCAGCTGTTTATGGCGAGCCGGGTTTCCGCGCCATACTGGCGCTGGATTATCTGAGAAGCGGCGATGTCCAGAAGGCCAGGGATTTGGTGTCGTTCAGGCCTGCCCGCGATGCCAGTTTTCTGTCTGTCCTCATCTTTGAGGGCACCCGTATCCGTCTCGGCCTGGCCGGAAAGGATGATGTGGAGGAGCTCAGACTCTGGTATTGGAAGGCGGAAGGCCTGCCTTTCCTGCGGCGCTTTTTCGCCGATCTGCTGTATGCTGTTCTTCCTGACGGAGAGCGCGGCCAGTACGCGCGCACGGCGGAAGAAAGGGGGCTCTTCAATTTTTCCGAAATCGTCACTCCCAGCCCGGAATGGAAACTGCGCCTGTCCGCCCTGGAAAATATACTGAGCGGAACGGCGGAGGGATCGGGTTCGAAAAGCAGGGAGCGCCGTCTGTGCTGGTTTATCGAGCTCAGAAGCCGTTCCGTGACGCCTGTGGAACAGGTCTGGAGGGGGCACTCCTGGTCAAAGGGCCGTGCTGTCTCCCTCGGTAAAATGCGGGAAAACGGACAGTCCGTGCCCTGGTATACGGATCAGGACAGGGCTATCGCGAGCTGCAGCATCAGGGACGGCTGGGGGAAAGGGACGTTTTCTCTCCCGCTGGAGCTCGCCTGTGGGGCTCTGGATGGGCATCCTCTCATCTTTGCGGGGGATAAAGGCGGTGATGCGGAGCCTTCATCGGTGCGGGAGGGGCATCTGGAACTGTCCCTTGGTGACAGGAACGAGACACAGTGCCGTCTTTCCATAGGAAACAGGGATATCCGTGAATCTCCCGATCTTGAGGATTTTCTGGAGACTCCCGGGAAGACCCTGTTTATCACATATGTGGATGGAGCCTTTGTCTACTACCGGCTTACCGAAAAACAGAAGAAGGTTCTGGAACTTCTGAGCCAGGCTCTTGATTTTCCGAGGTCGGAACTGCCGGAGCTGTTAGCCAAGGTGCGCGTTGGGGAGAACATTCCCCTGAAGGCCGATCTCGAGACCGAAGAGGTCGCGACGGTATCTACACCCGTTATCCAGCTCGAGCAGAAGGAGACTTCCTTTGCGGCCCGCATCGGCGTACGGCCCTTCGGTCAGCCGGGCACGCCCTTCTACCCGACGGGTGAGGGCGTTGAGACGCCCATCGCGGCCGTGTCGCCCCAGGGAGACGCGGCCGGCATTCCGGAAATGACGAGGCCCGTGAAGACGCACAGGGATTTCGAAGCCGAGAAGGAGGCTCTGGCCTCCCTGATCAATGACTGCCCCGCTCTGGAGGAAAACCTCGAGAAACACAAGTGGTTCAGCCAGAAGCCTGAGGACGTGCTTGAGCTTCTCGAACAGCTGAAATCGTCGACCGTGCCGAATACCGTGGAATGGCCCAGAGGGGCCGGGTTGCGTGTGCGCCGCACCATAGGGCCGGCCAGCATGCACGTGACCATCCGCAAGAATTCCCAGGACTGGTTTGCGTTTTCCGGCACGGTGCAGCTCGATGAAAAGAATTTCCTTTCCATGGAAAAATTTCTGAAATCGCTGAAGGACAGCCGCTTTGTTTCTCTCGGCAATGGTGAGTACGTGGCGCTGACCGAGGAGCTGCGCCGGCATCTCTCAAGCCTCAGGCTCATGGCGAGGGATAAGGGCAGGGCGCTCGAAGTTGACCCCATCACGGCCGGCAGCCTGGACAAGGTTCTGGAGGGCATGGACGTCGAGGCCGATGAGGCGTGGACGGCCAGCCGGGAGCGCATGCAGGAGGCCTTCGCCTCGTCGCCCCAGGTGCCTTCGCTGCTCAGGGCGGAACTGCGCGATTACCAGAAGGAAGGCTACGAATGGATGCAGCGCCTGGCTATCTGGGGCGTGGGCGCCTGCCTCGCTGACGATATGGGCCTCGGCAAGACTGTGCAGACCATCGCGGTCATGCTCAACCAGGCGAAGAAGGGGCCTGTGCTCATTGTCTGTCCCACCTCGGTCTGCGCCAACTGGGAAGACGAAATTGGCCGCTTCGCTCCTTCTCTTACCGTGAAACGCATGGGCACAACGGACCGCGAGGAGACAGTGACGGATATGGCAGCGGGCGAGGTGCTGATTCTGGGCTACGGCCTTCTGACCTTCGTCTCGGATCTGCTGGTGAAGCAGACCTGGTCCATGCTTGTTTTCGACGAGGCGCAGGCTCTCAAAAACGCGCATACGAAACGCGCCGTTGCGGCGCACCGGATCCCCGCGGACTTCAGGGTGGCCCTGACTGGGACACCCATTGAAAACCGCATAGAAGACCTGTGGAGCATTTTCCATATTATCAATCCCGGCCTCCTCGGCGGATGGGAGTATTTCCACAGCCGTTTCGGCAGCGCTGAACCCGGAACCGCGGCTTCAAAGACCCTGCGTTCCATGATCCGGCCCTTTATCCTGCGGCGTCTGAAGAGCGCCGTTCTGGACGAACTGCCTCCGCGTACGGAACAGACTCTTGTGATCGAACCCAACCAGAAGGAAGTGGCTTTCTACGAGAGCGTGCGCCGCGGAGCCGTCAAGGCGATCCAGGAAGGCGATGAGAAGAGCCGGCGCTTCACCATCCTGAAATATCTGATGAAACTCCGGCGCATCTGCTGCCACCCGGCGCTTGCCGATCCCGATATGGCAGCCATGGAGAAGGAAAGCTCCAAGACCGCACGCTTTCTGGAAATTGTCGGCGATCTCATAGCCGGCGGTCACAAGGTCCTGGCGTTCAGCCAGTTTACGAGCTATCTGGCCGTCATCGGAGACGCTCTTAAGGAGAAAAGGATCTCCTATCAGTATCTTGACGGAGCTACGCCGGAAAAGGAGCGCCGCGCGCGCGTAGCTGCCTTCCAGGCCGGAGAGGGGGATGTTTTCCTGCTTTCTCTCAAGGCCGGCGGCACGGGCATTAACCTCACGGCCGCGGACTACGTCATCCATCTCGATCCCTGGTGGAACCCGGCCGTGGAGGATCAGGCCTCGGACCGTGCCCACAGAATGGGGCAGAAACGGCCCGTGACCATTTACCGCCTTGTCATGGCCGGAAGCGTGGAAGAGAAAATCCTGAATATACACGATAAGAAGCGCGAGCTTGCCGCCGACTTCCTGGAGGGGACGTCCTCCAGCGTGAAGTCGCTCTCCGAGGAAGAGCTCCTGGCCCTCCTGCAGTAATCCCGGGCGAAAGCGCATCGCTGAAGAAGGCAGAGGCCAGGTGCGCGGGGGCTGTCCCGTACGCCTGGCCTCTTTACGCTTTTCCGTCTGGTTTTTGTGCAGCTCCTTTTCCACTGAAAAACGGAGTGTTCCCGTCTTCCGCTGCCTGCGCGGCCGGAACCGCCTTTCCCTGAACGCGCGCCGGAGAGCCGCGGACGGGCCTGCAAAAGAAAATATCCCTTTCAGAGCTGTCAGTGTGGGAAGAAACAAAACTTAGTATTTCACTATATTGCTTAAAACCTCAAGCAGAGGTATAACTTTTTCAAAGTGGTCTGTACCGGCCTCTTTCCGGCGTTTTGAGGAAGGCGCCGGAGGTGTCGGAGGATTTTCCCACTGTGTGGCGGAAAGTCTGAAGAAGAAGGGCTGAGGCAGACAATACGGACGTTTTGGTCTAGGGATCGCCGGATTTCCGTGACGCGGAGCCCGGCGGATGGTTCAACATCTTAGAAGAGTGAGGATTTTGGTTATGGCTAACCAATCTCAGGGTCTCAACGAGGATAGAGTCGCCTGCTTGATAGGCGGTTTTATTTTCCTCCTTGGTATGGCCTATTTTTGGGGCGTCGACCTTATCGGCTGGATTTGCAAAATGGGCATGTGGGTCGGGGACCCCATGAAGTGCTTCAAGGCCGCCCATAAAGGATACATGGAAGGCTGGCAGGCTCTTATCTGCACGTATGTCTTCGTGACCGTTATGCTGGCCGTGGGTATTAAGCTCATGAAGGGCAATGTCTTCCGTTTCATCATTGCCTTCACGGTCGTGTACTTCATCGCCATCTGCTGCTACGTCATCGGCGCCAACGCTTATATCGCCGCCAACCCCACCCAGATCGCCAAGATGGGCGTTCCGTGGGCTCTCGGTCTCAGCACTGAAGCCGGCCTGATCGTCGCCCTGATTGTGGGCATCATCATCGGCAACCTGTTCCCCGGCGTGGTTGAGTATCTCCACGATGCCTGCCGTCCGGAACTTTTCGTGAAAATCGCCATCGTCATCCTCGGCTGCGAACTCGGCGTGAAGGCCGCTTCCGCAGCCGGCTTCGCCGGTGTCGTTATTTTCCGAGGCCTCTGCGCCATCGTTGAAGCTTACCTCCTGTACTGGGCCTTCGTGTATTACGTTGCCCGTAAGTTCTTTAAATTCAACAAGGAATGGGCCGCGCCTCTCGCCTCCGGTATTTCCATCTGCGGCGTTTCCGCCGCCATCGCCACCGGCGGTGCCATCCGTGCCCGCCCGATCGTCCCGATCATGGTTTCCTCCCTCGTTGTCGTGTTCACCTGCATCGAAATGCTGCTCCTGCCTTTCGTTGCTTCCTACTTCCTCGGCAATGAACCCATGGTGGCCGGCAGCTGGATGGGCCTCGCTGTTAAGTCTGACGGCGGCGCCATCGCTTCCGGTGCCATCACCGAATCCCTCATTCTGACCAAGGCTGCCGGCAATGGCACCAACTGGGAACCCGGCTGGATCCAGATGGTCACCACCACGGTCAAGATCTTCATTGATATGTTCATCGGCGTGTGGGCCTTCGTTCTGGCCTACATCTGGACGAAGCATTTCGATCCCGAGGCCAAGAAGGGCCGCGCCATGAGCTGGGGCGATGTGTGGGATCGTTTCCCCCGTTTCGTTCTTGGCTACGTTATCACCTTCCTGATCATGCTCGGCATCTGCATTGTCAGCCCCGATCTGCACAAGACCGCTGCGCAGATTTCCGGTCCCATCAACGGCCTGCGTACGCTCTTCTTCCTGCTGACCTTCTTCTCCATCGGCATGATTTCCAACTTCAGAAAGCTGCTTGAGGAAGGCATCGGCCGCCTGGCCATTGTGTACATCGTCTGCCTCTTCGGCTTCATCATCTGGGTTGGCCTGTTCATTTCGTGGCTCTTCTTCCACGGCATGACCCCGCCGGTTGTCCAGTAGCCTGACAGATTATTGGAGGATATGAATATGGCTGAAGAAAAACAGGAAGCCAAGTTCCAGGAAGAAATCCAGAATATGCAGTATGAGCCTCTTGAGCCTGCTGAAATGAAGATGATTCACTGGAGCTGGGGCCTCGGCGTTGTTCTCCTCGTGGTTCTTTACTTCATCAGCCGCGCCATTGAAGGTTAACGGCACTTCCGGGCGGGGCAGAATCGTTTCCCCGTCTGACGGATAAACATCTGAGGCCCTCCGCGCGGCGCGCGGAGGGCCTTTGTGGGAAAAGGGAACCCGTAGTTCCCTTTCCCCGCAAAGGCCCCTGTCTCATCCGCGGCATAAACTACTATTCAGAGGTTTTTTTCATGCCCCATTATCATGTACGTTTTCTGAAGGGTCCCAATATGACGCTGCGTCTGTACCACGACAGCATCGAAACAGCCGAATCCTTCGAGCAGGTGCTGCGCAGGCACACGACGTGGCCCATCCAGATCTCCTGGGATCATCTCGCGGCCACGGCCTGGAATCCCGGTACCAGCATGTATTATCAGGAAATGTGGGAAGCCGCCCTCCTGACAGAGGATCAGCATCTGCCTCTTATCGGCGCCTGGAAGCAGGGAGAAGCCGGGAAGGACGGAAAAGAGCAGACTGAAAAATGAGCCGCGCCCTTTTTGTCGTGAGCGCCTGCCTCGTAGGGAAGCCCTGCCGTTACGACGGTCTCTCCAAAGCCCGGGAGCCCATTGTGCAGCTTGCCCGGGAATCCCGCTGTGTTTTCGTCTGTCCTGAGGTTATGGGAGGACTCCCCATCCCCCGCTGCCCCTGTGAGATCCGGGGGAACGCTGTTATATCCAGTGAGGGGCGCGACTGCACCCGTGAATATGAACTCGGCGCCAGGCTTTCCCTGGAAGCCGCCGAGAGGGAAGGCTGCCGCATTGCCGTGCTCAAGGCCCGTTCGCCTTCCTGCGGCGCCGGCCGCGTTTATGATGGAAGCTTCACGCACACGCTGCGTGACGGGGATGGCGTCTTCGCGGCCCTTCTCCGGAGCAGGGGATTCACCATTTTTACGGAAGAGAATTTCCCCGGTCTTGCGCGTCTGCGCGATATTGGGCTTTTGAACAAAATGTAGCGCGGGTTGCCCGATTCTCCTGTTTTTGCATCAAAGGAAATCCTTTGGTATGGAGGCGCTGTCTGCCTGCGGGAACGGACAGACTTCTTATTTTTTATGCATATCAGGAGGGATACTGATGGCATCAACGGTTTACTATTACACTATGGATTGCCGTACGGAGCACCAGAACAAGGAATCCAAGGTTGCCCGCCTCTGCAATCTTCTGAAGCTCAAGGATATCGTGGTCCCCGGCCGCCCCTGTGCCATCAAACTGCACTTTGGTGAGACCGGATGCGACGGGCACCTCAACCCGCAGCTTGTTCAGGCCGCTGTGCAGAAGGTGCGTGAGGCCGGCGCCCTGCCGTTTCTGACCGACACAACGACGCTTTATTCCGGAACGCGCCACAACGCCGTGGATCATATCAATACGGCCATCCGTCACGGCTTCGCCCCCGGCGTGGTGGACGCTCCCGTGATTATCGCCGACGGCCTTTTCGGACAGAACGATCTTCCCGTGGAAATCAACTGCAAGCATTTCAAGACTGTGCACATCGCCACCGAAATCGTCCATACCCCGGCCATGGTCGTGCTTTCGCATTTCAAGGGCCATGAGGCCGCCGGTTTCGGCGGTGCCATCAAGAATCTGGCCATGGGCTGCGCTTCCCAGCGCGGCAAGGAAGACCAGCACGGCTGCCATGTGAACGTCAACCAGGAGAAGTGCGTCGGCTGCGGCACCTGCGTTAAGATCTGCCCGAGACAGGCCATGTCCATCACAGACAAGAAGTGCCACTGCGATCCCACGAAGTGCGTGGGCTGCTTCGAATGCATGACCGTCTGTCCCCAGGGAGCCTGTGAGGTTGACTGGGCCACGGATCTGCCGGCCTTCACCGAGCGTCTCACCGAATACGCCTATGGCGCCGTCAAAGGCCTCCAGGGCCATGTCATGTACATCAACTTTGTCATGAACGTGACGCCTGACTGCGACTGCGTCGCCTGGTCCGACATGCCTCTCGTTCCTGATCTCGGAATTCTGGCCTCTCTCGATCCTGTGGCGCTCGATCAGGCCTGCTTTGACCTCGTGAATCAGGCTCCCCAGCTCACTGATCTGAAGCGTGACGGCAAGGACATCTTTACCGCCCGCTGGCCCTACACGCATGGCCCCATCCAGCTGGAATACGGGGAAAAGATCGGCCTCGGCACCCGCGAGTACGACCTCAAGAAACTCTAAAGCGGGACGGCTGTCCGTCCGCTTCCCGCTGAACCTGTCAATTGCCCCGCCTAGAGAGGCGGGAGTCTTCTGGGCGGGATGATAAAAAAACCGGGGCATTCCGAAAAACGGAGTGTCCCGGTTTTTCTTTTTTGAGGGAATTTCTCTAGCGCGTACCGAAAATACGATCTCCGGCATCCCCAAGGCCGGGCAGGATATACCCCTTGTCATTGAGCTTTTCATCGACGGCCGCGGTATAGATGTCTACGTCGGGATGTTCCTTCAGAACGCGTTCTATGCCGACGGGGGCGCAGACGAGGTGGAGGCTGCAGATAGACGTGCATCCGCTCCTTTTGAGCAGTTCGATGCAGGCGCAGAGCGATCCGCCCGTGGCCAGCATAGGGTCGAGGATGACGGCCCTGCGGTGGGCTATGTCTTTTGCCAGCTTGACATAGTATTCTACGGGCTTCAGCGTTTTTTCGTCGCGGAAGAGGCCCACAACGGAAACCTTGGCTCCGGGGATCATGCTGACGACGCCGTCCATAAGGCCGAGCCCGGCGCGCAGGATGGGGACGATAGTGAGCATTTTGCCGGCAACGCGTTCAAGCGTCACGGGACCGGCCCAGCCCTGGGCCTCGTATTTTTCAGTGGGGAGGTCCCGGCAGGCTTCGTAAACCAGGAGAGCGCCGATTTCGTTGGAGATGGTCCTGAAGGTGCTGCAGGGCGTGTCGTTCTCTCTGAGGATGCTGAGCTTATGGCGGATGAGCGGATGGTCAATGACGTGAAGTGGCATAACGTTCCCTCTTTTGGGTGTTCTGTGACAGTCCGGTTACGGACCCGTAATGTGCTTCTCTGGGTAGCACAAAGCAGGCCGGACAGAAAGTCTGACTTTCCTCATCGTTTTTTCTTTTTTGCCGGGGAAACGTCATGTGCCGTTTTTCCGGCGGCCATGGCTGCCAGCTTTCTGTTGGTGAAGGCCGTGGGCAGCGCCTCCAGAGGATTTTCTGGCCATGGGTGCTTCGGGTAGCGACCCCGCATCTCGGCGCGCACGGAAGGATAAGCTTCCTTCCAGAAGAAGGCGAGGTCGCGGGTCGCAGCCAGAGGAGCGCCGGACGGGGATGTGAGAAGCAGGGTGACGGGAGCGCCGCAGGGAAGGACAGGGGACGCGGTCAGGCCGAAGCATTCCTGGAGCTTCACGCTGATGCGCGGGCCGTCTCCTGTGTAGGAGATAGGGTGCTCGCGGCCTGAAGGTGCTTTCCAGAGCACGGGGGCGAGGCTCTCGAGCTGTTTGGCAAGGTTCCAGGGCAGAAGGCCCTGCCAGGCCCTGAGTATGCTCCCCGCCGGAATTTTTCTGAGATCGCGGACTCCCTCGAGGAGAGGAGGCAGCCAGTCATCAAGACAGGCTGCGAGCCCTTCATCGCTCAGGTCAGGCCACTCCTTCCCGCGCAGACGCCGGAGAAGCAGAACCCTGGCCTGCCATTCACGGCAGCGGTCGTCCGGAGAGAGAAGCGAGATCCCTTCTTTTTTCACCAGAGCGAGAAGCGCCGCCCTGATAGCTTCGGGATCCGGATCGGGCTGCATGCGGTCTTCCAGCACGATGCTGTCCAGGAGAAGACGCTCCCGCACCTGGACCTTCCCATTCCTGTCCGCGGTGACTGATGTTTCCCTGCGCAGAAAAGACTTCGCGAAGGCTGTGAGATCGTTTTCGGCGAGACTGGCGCCGAGATTGAGTATCTGGTAGCCGGATCCGGCCTGTCCGCGGGTGTCCAGGGCCAGTATGAATTTGCTGCCGGCAAGCGGTGAAGCCGCAGGAACGAGCACGCGGGAACCGCCGCGCAGAAGATAAACGGACTGCCGTTCGCCGCCGGGGGCAGGACTGCCTGCGCCGCATCCGTCCTGACGCATGGCGATGCGGTCGGCGAAGCCCGGCAGGAGCACGCGCCCGCACGCACCCGCGCTGCGCAGAAGGCGGGCCGTACAGTTCTCCGGATCTTCCTGCTCCCGGTTTTTTGTGGGGACACTGCGTTTCCTGCGGTTCAGGAGGACGCGTGCAAAGTCAAGGATTCTCGCCGCGCCCGGTCTTTTCCTTCCTAAAACGGCATCAAGAGCCGGCGTGATGTCGGTCTGCGTGTGCTTTGCGGTGTCGTCTTCTTCGAGACAGGCGCAGGCCAGAGCGGCAAGGGCCGCATCGCTGCCGTTTTTCGCCGCGGCGAGGGCGCAGGCAGGCCTCGGATCTATGGCAAGGGCCGCGGCGTCCCTGCCGAAGGGCGTGATGCGTCCCTCTCTGTCCAGAATGCCCAGCGCGGAAAGCGTCCGTCGGGCTGATTCCATCGCGGCGGCGGGCGGAGGCGTAACGAAGGACAGATCTCCGGGCGCAGCGCCCCAGAGCGCGAGATCCATGGCCAGGGGTGTGAGATCAGCCTCGAGAATTTCCGGTCTGGCGAAGGGGGCCATGCCCTTTTCAGATTCCCTGCTCCACAGGCGCACGCAGAGCCCCGGACAGAGACGTCCGGCGCGGCCCTGCCGCTGACGGGCCGAGGAAAGGGGGATTGTCTGGGTGACAAGGCGCGTGCGCCCGCTTGCGGCATCCCAGCGCGGGCGTCGCTGCAGCCCGCTGTCGACGACCGTGCTGACGCCCTGTATGGTCAGGGACGTTTCGGCAATGTCTGTGGCCAGTACGATCTTCCGCTGACCCTCCGGAGCCGGGGCGAGCGCCGCGTCCTGTTCCCTGGCGCTGAGATTTCCGAGCAGAGGAAAAACCGCGCATCCCTCTGGGATCTGTCCTTCAAGGGCTTCCGCTGTGCGGCGTATTTCCGCGGATCCCGGCAGAAAGGCCAGAACGCTCGAACTGGTTTCCCTGAGGCAGTTCAGAATCACGCCGGCCATGTGCAGGGGCAGGTGTCTGAGCCTGTCCGTAAGGGAAAAGAGACCTGGAGTCCTGTCCGGAGCGTACACGGTCCTGACCGGGTAACCTGGGGCCGGGGAAACCACTTCCGGTGCGTCCGGGAGGATTTTTTTCAGGGATTCCCTGTCCAGTGTGGCCGAGAGTATTCCCAGATGGAGATCGGGGCGCAGGATGGACTGGCTTTCAAGAGCCAGGGCAAGTCCCGTGTCCGAAGCGATGCTGCGCTCGTGGAATTCGTCAAAAAGGACGCAGGACACGCCGGAAAGGCTCTGTTCGTCCGTAATCATGCGGGTAAAGACACCCTCGGTCACCACCAGGAGTCGGGTTGACCGGCTGACTCGCGTTTCCTGGCGCATGGCGATGCCGACGAGGCCTCCCACCGTCCCGCCAGTAAGGCTTGCAAGATGGCGGGCCAGCATGCGGGCTGCCGCGCGCCGCGGCTCAAGGAGCAGGACGCGTCCCGGCAGGGCGTCCAGCGCCCAGAGGGGCACACGCGTGCTTTTGCCCGTTCCGGGCGGCGCTTCCAGCAGAAAAACGGGGCTTTCACGCAGAAGTTCTGAGATGCGGGGACGGTACGGATCAATGGGAAGCGGCGGGAGCGTGGGCATGGGCAGGCCTGTTGATCTGGTATTTTGGCGGGTGTCAGTGTATTGACAGGGGTCAGGAGAAGGGAGGGTGTATGGAAACGCACAAGCGGGAGATCATTGGCATGGAGACGTCTCTCAGGGCTGTATACCGCATTCTGCAGCGGGTGGCCCGGACAGACAGCACTGTTCTTGTAACCGGTGAGTCAGGCACTGGCAAGGAACTGGCCGTGCGCTATCTGCATGAGCAGAGCCGGAGGGCATCCGGGCCGCTCGTGGTCGTCAACTGCGGCGCCATCCCCCACGAACTCCTGGAATCCGAGCTTTTTGGTTACGAGAAGGGAGCGTTTACCGGCGCGGTGCATTCCCGCAGGGGACGCTTTGAGATGGCCTGTGGCGGTACTGTTTTCCTGGACGAAGTGGGCGAAATGGATCCGCTTCTGCAGGTCAAACTCCTGCGCGTGCTGCAGGAGCACGAGATCGAGCCCGTAGGCGGAACCGGGCCGCGCCAGGTGGACGTGCGCGTGGTGGCGGCCACCAACCGCAACCTCGAAGCGGAAGTTGCAGAGGGCCGCTTCCGCGAGGACCTTTTCTACCGCCTCAATGTCATTCCTGTTCAGCTCCCCCCTCTGCGTGAGCGCGGGAGTGATGTACTCCTTCTCGCTCAGGCCTTTCTCGAGCGTTTCTGCCAGGAACGGGGCCGTCCTGTGCTGCGGCTCTCTGAGGAAGTGCGGCGGATCTTTATGGCGTATCCCTGGCCAGGCAACGTGCGCGAGCTTGAAAATTTCATGGAGCGTCTGAGCATCCTCGCAGACGGGGACACCATTGTTCCGGACGATCTGTCCGCCAAGATACTGTCGCATCCGGCAGTTCAGGAGCTGACTGCGGAAATGCCGTGCGCCGGGGAGCCGAAGGAGATTCCCGTGCCGCGCTCCGGGGAGTGTTCCTCCGGGTTCATCTGGCCAACGCTCGCTGATCTCGACCGCCTCGGCCTCGGGATGAAGGATTTTGTGGAAACCTGTGAGAACAGGCTTCTCGACGAGGCTCTCGCCGAATCAGGGGGTGTGCGGAGCAGGGCCGCCTCGAGACTTGGCATCAAGCGCACCACGCTCATCGAGAGACTTCGCCGCCGCGGCGAAAAGGATGAGCCAGCGCGCTAATGATTCTGCCGGTATTGCCGATAGGGGATACTGGAGAACCATGCCATGCCGGAAAGAGAAAACAGAAAAAGCCAGGAGGAATTTCTGACGCTCAGCGCAAAGGCGCCGGAGCCCGCGTTCAGGGAACGCGTGGTTTCCCTGCTGCGCCGCTGGAAGCGCCGGGATCCGTCGGCCCGTACAGCCGGCGCTCTGGAATTCTGGCTGCCCTTTGTCCTCATGGGGGCATTCGCGTTTATCGCTTTCTGCCCGGAACATGATTTTTCGGTGAAGGTTCTCCCCGCAGTGCACGTGGAGGACGCTTCCGGAAGAGAAGCGGAACGTCCCTTCCGCCAGGAAGGTGTTCCGCCTGAGAAAAGGGCGGGGTTCCACCCGCGCTATACGGTATTTGAACCGGGTGAGATACGGGCGTTCTGCAATCAGGGCGGGCCTGAACTCTGGCCCCAGGTGGCAGATGGAGCGAAGATTCAGCAGAAGGCCGGTACCGGCGTTTCTCCCGCCACGGTTCTGACGCCGGAATACGGCGCTGAATCCGGGAAAAAATTCAGTTTTGGTGAGGATGGCTCTCCCGGCGAACAGGATATACGGGAAGAGATCCGGCTCGCCCAGCTTCAGATGGAGGCCGGGCATGTGGATTCCGCTCTGGGCGATCTCGGCCGCCTGCGTCATTACGCCGATATGCCGGGTTTCCCCTCAGATCTGCGGCTGGACATTCTGGTAGTCGTGATGGATGCCTGCCGTCTGCGTCTTCTGAGCGACGGTGTCTCAGCCGCTCAGGATCTCAGACGGGCCTGCTCTGCCGTCATTGACGCGATGCCCCAGTCTCCCGCTGCCGCGGAGGCGCTCAGAAATCTGAGTCTGGCTTCCCAGACTGCCGGCGATTTTTCCGGGGCTCTGGATTATCTTGCTGCCGCCTGCGAACGGTTCCCCGGACTCGGCGGCACGGACAGATCGTTCCTGAATCTCGGCACGGCGGCGTCCGTTGCCGGAAAGCAGGAAGAAGCCGTGCGGGCCTTTGCCGAACTGATCCGCCGCTATCCCCTTTCTGCGCTTGTGCCCGATGCGTGGGCCGGAGCAGCCCGCTCCTGGTCAGCCCAGGGCCGCTATGATGAGGCCGGAAAGGCTTTTGCCAGGCTTTCTGACAGTCAGGAGTATTTTCTGAAGGCGCCTGACGTGCTTCTGGAATGGGCCAGAAACGGTTACAGGGCGGAGGGTGCCAGGGCCTCCGGGGAAATCGCTGAAATTTACCGCCGCTTTTCCTCTCTCGAGCTGCAGGGAGAGCAGGCGGACGAGGTGCTTCTTGGCTTTGGCGATCTCATGTCGGAGGCCGGCATGGACAGGGAAGCCCAGGCCGTGTGGCACAGAGTCAGTCAGGGAAACAGGGTCTGTGCCGGCACGGCGCGCATGCGTCTTGCTGAGGGACGGGTCATTGGGCTCCCGCGCGATGCCGGTATGCTGAAGGCTGTTTTTGAAGGCCCGTCCCAGAAAAAACTCCTCGAACTGTACCGGACGAACATTGCTTCATGGCCGGGAACTCCGCTCGCCGAGGCCTGCCGTGTGCGTGAAATCTGCCTCTTGTCCGCGCAGGGGTTTGTTCACGAGTCGAGAATCCGGGCTGTTGAGTTTCTCAGGTCTTCGGGAAAGAGTGACTGCGCCGGTCTGGTGGCGGAATGCCTGCGGGGAGATCTGAAGAGAGAACTGGCGTTTATCGAACTGCCCCGTGATTACACCCGTCTCGCCAGCGCCTGGCAGGATACACCGGAAATCAGGGAGGCCTGCGGAACTCCCGATCCTGATTTACGCGCAGCCCTCGGGCGCGGGTTCATGCTCATGGGAAAGGGAGCTGAGGCGGTGGCTGTTCTTGAGCCTCTTCTGGAAAACCGCACCATGGGCGAGCACGGGCTCTATGCCCTGAGCTGCTGCTACAACGAGGCCCTGCTCGGAAAGGACTGGAAGAAGCTCCTTCACATTGCTGACTGCGTGGCTGCCTGGCCCCTGCCGGAAGGCATCTCCTCCCAGCTTGCCTACAGTTCGGCCATCGCCTATCAGGCCCTTGGGAACAGCGTGCGCGCCCTGTCCGTCTGGCGCACGGTCTGTGAAGACGAGACCGCGGCGGCGTGGCAGAGAGCCTACGCCTCCTGGTATCTGGCCTGCGACGCGTCCAGGAAGAAGGACAGTAAAAATGCCTACGCGCTTTACAGCCGCACGGTGAGTTTCTTTGAGGCCGCGGCAAGGCAGGGCAGCGGACATGTCGACAACTCCCTGCTCACGAGCGCCCGCCGCCGCCTGGCTGAAATCTGCGAAAAGGACGGCAGGAAGCGTGAAGCTCTGGCCTGGCTGGCCCAGATTCCGCAAAAGGAAGCCCTCGCCGCGTCCGTCCCGCCACAGCCCCGCAGGAACCCCGCGTCCGGCTCTGAAACAGCGGGAGCAGAGCGGGAGGAAAGCGCTCCTGCGCCTTTCCCCGGCAGAGATCTCATTTCGTCCGTGTCGAAATGATTTTCCCCCGGACTGGGGGCTTTTTTGCGAACAGCGTACGCAGGATTTTTTAGGGCTCTGCTCTGATATGATGAACCGGTATGTTCAGTCAGGGAAGGCGAAGCGGTGCTGAAGCATCTCCGTAACCAGGCGGAGCGGTTTCCTGTCCGCCTGTAAGCCTCCAGATCTTTTTTTTCCGGCAAATGACTGAAGCCCGATTCGTTACAGGCTCCGGTGCTCCGTGTGAGAACCACAGGAGCCTGTTTTGTCTATTGTCCGGCTGCGGCCCAGGCAGAGAGAGCCCTGTCCAGCTCGGGACCGGGCGTGACCGTGAGCTCGGGATCCAGGGAAAGGTGGCAGTAGAATCCGTCCACGAGCACTGAGGCTTCGGTGGATACGCTGCCGGGATATTTTTCCAGAATGGCGCGCAGAGAGAGCATGGCTTCTTCGTCCAGGCGGTTCTCCGGAATCTGCACGACGACAGGGTGACGGCTTTCCTGACAGATACTCTGGAGTGGCCGCATGCTGTCGCCGATGATCCTGAGTTCGCGGGGAGCCTGGGTTTCACCAGCCTCATCGTCGCCCGGTTCTGTCTCGTTTTCCTTTTCCTGGTTCTTGTCAAGTCTTCCCGTGAGCCAGAGCGGCTGTTCCGAATCGAGGAGAGCGCGCAGCTCGGGAGTATAGGCTTTATGGAAAAATGTCACTTCGGCGTGTCCGGTCAGATCTTCAACCTGAACGAAAGCCATGCGCTTGCCACCAGCCTTGGTGAGCGCTTCGCGCCAGCTGGTGACCAGCACGGCCGTCCGGATTTCGGCACCGGGATAAAGATCCTGCAGGGATTCCAGATCCATGTTGCCAATGCGTTTCCACTGCTGAGTGAAAGGCTGGAGCGGATGGGAGGTGAGGTAGAATCCGAGGGCCTCCTTTTCGTTCTGCAGCTTGATGTCGTCCGGGAATTCCTCGAGTCCGGCGTCAGGGCAGTTAATACCCACGCCGGGCAGCTGTTCCATGGCAACCTTAAGCTTCGGAGACAGGGCGAGCAGAGATGTTGACTGCGACTCGTTGAGTTTCGCTCTTCTCTGGGCTTTCTCCACCACCAGATCGAGGCAGCAGAGAAGAGCCTGCCGCGTGGCGCCGGTGCAGTCGAAGGCGCCACCCTTGATCAGGGATTCCAGAACACGCTTGGTGACTTTACGCATGTTGACGCGGGTGCACAGATCGTAGAGCGACTTGTACTCGCCGTTTTTGCGGCCGTTGACGATTTCCTGGATGGCTTCGTCGCCCACGTTTTTGATGCCTCCAAGGCCGAAGACGATTTTGCCGTCCTTGGCAGAGAAGGAACGCTGGGAGTAGTTTACGGAAGGCGGCAGAACATCCACGCCGCGATCCTTGCAGCAGGAAATGTATTTGAGGAGTTTTTCCTGGTTGCCCATTTCGCTGGTGAGCAGGGCAGCCATGAAGGCGCAGGTGTGGTGAACCTTGAGCCAGGCAGTGTAGTAGGAGATCTGGGCGTAAGCCGCGGAGTGGGATTTGTTGAAGCCATAGGCCGCGAACTTTTCCATCAAGTCGAAGATTTCGTTGGCCTTTTCCTCGGAGATGTTGTTTTCCGCGGCACCCTTGACGAAGATAGAACGCTGCTTGGCCATGGCCTCGGCTTTTTTCTTGCCCATGGCGCGCCGCAGCAGGTCAGCGCCGCCCAGCGTGTAGTTGGCGATGATCTGGGCGATCTGCATGACCTGTTCCTGGTAGACAATGACGCCGTAGGTATCCTTGAGGCAGCTTTCCAGAGACGGGTGCGGGTAAACGACGGGTACTTCACCATGCTTGCGCTTGATGAATTCGTCGACCATGCCCGAGCCAAGAGGCCCGGGGCGGTAGAGGGCGAGCATGGCTATGAGATCTTCGAAGCAGGAGGGGTGCAGCATGCGCAGGTACTGACGCATACCGGATCCTTCGACCTGGAAGACACCGTCCGTATCTCCGCGGGAATAGAGGTCGTAAGTGGCCTGATCCGTGAAGGGCAGGATATCGAGATTCGGCGGCTCCTCACCCTCCAGTTTGATGTTATCCAGGGCGTCCTGAATAAGCGTCATGGTCTTGAGGCCGAGAAAGTCGAATTTGACAAGGCCCGTCTGCTCGACCATGGGGCCGTCAAACTGGGTGACCTGCTCGCCGTGTTTGCCCCGGAAGAGGGGGAGGTACTCGACCATTGGCTTGTCAGAAACCACAAGTCCGGCCGCATGCATGCTGGCCTGCCGGGTGAGGCCCTCCAGCTTCATGGCGATGTCAAGGAGATGCCTGATCTGTGGTTCCGTGTCGTAGCGCTTCTGAAGCTCTGGCTCCTGCTTAAGTACATCGCTGATGTGGATCTTGGGATCGTTGCCGGGCACCAGCTTGGCGATGGCCGCGCGTTCCTGGAACGACATTCCCAGCACGCGGCCCACGTCATGGATGACGGCCTTGGCCTTCATCTTGCCGAATGCGGCGATCTGGGACACGGAGTCCGCTCCGTAGGTGTCGGCCATATGCCTGATGACCCTGTACCGGCGGCGTTCGCAGAAGTCGACGTCGATATCGGGGAGGGACACGCGTTCGATGTTCAGGAAACGTTCGAACAGCAGGTTATACGGCATGGGATCGAGGTTGGTAATGCGCATGGACCAGGCCACAAGGGAACCTGCCGCCGAGCCACGCCCCGGTCCTGTTGGCACGCCGTGGTTCTTGGCCCAGTTGATGAATTCCTGCACAATGAGGAAGTAGCCGGGGAAACCCATTTCCAGGATGACGCCGATTTCATGCTGCAGGCGCTTGCGGTATTTGTCCTTGTCTATAGTTTCCGGATTCGGATGCTCGCGGAAACGGCGTTCGAGACCCTCCTCGGCCAGTTTACGGAATTCGGACTCCAGGCTGGCACCCTCGGGCAGCGGGTATTTGGGAAAGAAGTGCTTGCCGAAGGTCAGCTCGCAGTTGCACATCTCCGCGATTTTCGCTGTATTCTCAATGGCCTGGGGTACGGACGCAAAGTCGCGCTCCATTTCTTCCGGCGACTTGTAATAAAGCTCGTGGGTTTCGAAACGGAAGCGTTTTTTGTCGTTGATGGTGGAACCCGTGCCGATGCAGAGCAGAATTTCGTGAGCTTCGTAATCGTCCGCGTTGAGGTAATGGCAGTCATTGGTGGCCACCACTGGCAGGTGTTCGCTCTCTGCCAGTTCAAGGAGGCCGTTGTTGACGATGGTCTGCTTCTCGAGGCCATTGTGCTGCAGCTCGAGGTAGAAATTGTCTTTGTAAAGTTCCGCGTACTGCCTTGTGATCCTGCGGGCCTTGTCCATGTCGCCCGACAGGATGGCCTGGGGGATTTCGCCCTGGATGCAGGCTGTCAGACAGATGATGCCCTCGGAATATTCCTTAAGAATGTTCCAGTCCACGCGCGGTTTATAGAAGAAGCCCTCAAGCCAGCCCTTGGTCACCACTTTCACAAGGTTGTGGTAGCCGGTCATGTTCTTCGCGAGCAGGATCAGGTGGTTGCGGCGCTTGGCGTCCTCGCTCTTGGTGTCCAGGTGATCGCGGCAGGTATAGACCTCACAGCCGAAAATGGGCTTGATGCCGAATTCCGTGCAGGCCTTCTGGAAGGAGGCCGCAGCGAACATGTTTCCGTGGTCTGTGACGGCGCAGGCCCCCATACCGTAGTCCTTCGCCTTCTGGCACAGGTCCTTGAGGCGGATGGCGCCGTCAAGCATGCTGTATTCGGTATGGCAGTGGAGATGGATAAAATCGGACATGCGGCTCCTCCCGCCGCGGAAAGATGATGTTCTCCCGCGTGAAAAAAGAAGTGGAAAGGTACGTTATAGAAAAAAAAAGGCTGAAGGTCATCACCTTCAGCCGCGCTCCGGAAGCGGAGTGAAGGGGGTTACCCGGCAGGAAAGTATTTCGACAGGGCGAGTTTCTTCGCGTCAACTCTGGCTGTTTTGCCGGTTCCGGTGAGCGGGATGGCCTCCACGCGGATGAAAGCGCGGGGCACCCAGTACTTTGGCAGGACATCCCGGCAGAGCGCATCGAGTTCGGTATCTGTCATGCCAGATGTGTGGAGGAGCGTGATTTTTTCGCCCAGTCTGTCATCGGGAACGGACGTAATGCAGAAAGCGCCGGGAATTCTTTCAGCGAGCTTCTGCTCCACTTCCTCTGCCTGCACCTTGATGCCGCCCGTGTCGATGACGTTGTCGAGGCGTCCCCTGATGCGGAAGCGCCCGTCCGGGCTGATTTCGGCAATATCGTTGGTCGTGAGGACCTTTTCGCAGACACTGGGCGCGTCAATGACGAGCGTGCCCTTTCCGGAGAGGTGTACCGAGACGCCGGGCATGGGCGTGTACCAGTCCGTGGCGTCCTGGCTGTTCACTTTCCTTAAGGCAATGTGTGAAAGCGTCTCGGTCATGGCGTAAGACGACCAGACTGCGTTGGGGAAATCCCTGAGGGCCGCCGCCAGAGAGCCGGTTACGGCTCCGCCGCCGAGGAGCAGGTGTTTCACATTCCTGAGCCGTTCCGCGCAGACGGGATCGCGCAGGCTCTCATAGGCCTGCATGGGCGTGAGAGCGGCGAAGTCCAGAGGCGTGCCGACCTCCCTGAGCGGCGAGGAGCAGGGCTCGACGGCTACCAGGTTGAGCCCCTGGACGAGGGCGCGCACCACGACCATCTTGCCGGCGATGTACCTGAGGGGCATAGCAAGGAGAGCGGAATCTCCCGGCCTGAGTCCGAGGAAGGCGCAGGTGCGGCGGGCGCTTTGGGCCATGCGGCGTTTTTCCGCCTGCATGGGCTTCGGCGCTCCCGTGGATCCCGAAGTCTGCACGGGCACCGTGGCGGAGGGAGACTGCCAGTCAGCGAGGAAGCGCGAGAGGTCGCCGAGAATGCCCTCCCTGCGGAAATGGGAAGCGATGAAGGCGGAGAGCAGGCCCCCTTTGAGTTCGGATCCGTTCAGCGTCAGGGTGAGCTGCCTCAGACGCGTCAGATTTTCCTCTTCCAGAGAGGGTATGTCCTTCATCTTCATCGCTCCTTTCCATTTTCGTTATCTTTCGAGACCGAGCCAGCTTCTGAGATCCGGCTCCGGCGCGTCAGGGTCGAAGTGCAGGGCTTCGCCGCGGATGGAAAGCGGGTAGCTCTCCATGTTGTCCGTGAAAAGCTGCCCGGTTCCGAGCCCCTGAGGCATGGTGCAGTCCGAGGCAGCCCGCCACTGGGCGATGGCGTTGAGCCCGACATTGGATTCGAGGGCGCTGGTGGCCCAGAAACCGATGCCGCGTTCCCCGGCAAGCCGGATCCATTCTTCTGAGCCCCTGAGGCCGCCGTGCAGGGTCGGTTTCAGAATGATGTACTTCGGATGCACGGCATCGAGCATATCAGCCTTCTGCTTTGCGTCATTGAGGCCGATGAGTTCCTCATCGAGGGCTATGGGCACGGGCGACGAGGCGCAGAGCCTGCCGCTGGCTTCCCACTGTCCCTGTCTGATGGGCTGCTCAATGGAATGCGGTCTGAACTCGGCGAGTTTTTCGAGCCGCTGCATGGCGTTTTCAGGCGTGAAGCCGCCGTTGGCGTCGAGCCGCAGCTCGAGCTCCCCGGGATCCGGGTAGCGCATGCGGATGTGCCGCATGAGATCGCACTCCTCGTCGAAGCCGATAGCGCCGATTTTGAGTTTTACGCAGTGAAATCCGGCTTTCATCTTGGCGTCGAGGCGCTCGAGCATTTTGTCATGGCTGCCCATCCACACCAGGCCGTTGATGGTGATGTCCTTTTCACCCCGGCTGAAGGGCGTGTCCCAGAGACGTATGGTTCCGCGCTGGGCATGCCTGAGCGCCGTTTCGAGACCGAAGCGCACGGAAGGATACGAGGATGGGACGCTTCCGTAAATGTCGCCGCTTTTGGCGAAGGCGCGGCAGTATTCATGGAGCCTTTCCTCGTAGTCCGGACCGGCTTCCTGGCTCAGATCAGGGAGCGGGGCGCACTCGCCCACGCCGAAGCGGCCCTCCTTGTTCTCCAGGACAACGTACCAGACGTCGTGGGTGAGGTAGACGCCGCGGGACGTGCCAGCCGGCTCCCTGAAGTGCAGGGTGCGCGGAACTATGGTGACTTTCCAGCTCATAACCGCATCTCCGGCCTAGGGAAACTTGGGATAGTCCTTGAAGTTGGGCTTGCGCTTCTCGAGGAAGGCTTTGCCGCCTTCCTGGGCTTCGTCGGTGAGGTAGTAAAGAAGGGTGGCGTCGCCAGCCAGCTCCTGAATGCCAGCCTGGCCATCGAGCTCGGCGTTAAGGCCGACCTTGATCATACGCAGGGCCCTGGGGCTCATTTCCATCATGCGCTCTGCCCAGGCCACGCCTTCATCCTCAAGTTTGTCGAGGGGAACAACCTTGTTCACAAGCCCCATCTGCAGGGCTTCCTGCGCTGAGTACTGACGGCAGAGGAACCACATTTCCCTGGCCTTCTTCTGGCCGATGATGCGCGCGAGGTAGCTGGAGCCGAAACCGGCGTCAAAGCTGCCCACATGCGGCCCAGTCTGGCCAAAGATGGCATTTTCGGAGGCAATGGTCAGGTCGCAGACAACGTGCAGGACGTGGCCGCCGCCGATGGCGTAGCCGTTTACGAGGGCGACGACGGGCTTGGGCAGAGAGCGGATCTGCTTCTGCACGTCCAGAATGTTCAGCCTCGGGACGCCGTCCTTGCCCACATAGCCGCCTCGATCCTTCACGTGCATGTCACCGCCGCTGCAGAAGGCCTTGTCTCCCGCGCCGGTAAGAAAGACCACGTTGATATCCGGGCATTCGCGGCAGTAGGTGAATGCCTCGCTCATCTCCTTTGTTGTATCGGGCGTGAAGGCGTTGCGGTAGCGGGGCCTGTTGATAGTGATCCTGGCTATGCCTTCATAATAGTCAAAGAGTATCTCTTCGTATTTTTTGATGGTTTTCCATTCGCGCTGTGCCATAGTCCCTCCGGCATGGCTTTCGGGTTTGAGAAGAAAATTATCTGTCCGACGTTCCTGCTCCGGCTGCCGTCAGGGCACGCGTCGCGGAGGCGTCTTTTTCGATATCCGTGAACACTTCAAGAAGCAGCGGGGCTTTGCCTTCCCCTGTGCCGCAGAATTGTTTCAGGGCTGCGTCCAGTTCCCCGGCGTTTTTCGCGGAGAGATAGCCGAGCCCGAAGGTTTCGGCGACGTGGCGGGCGCTGAAGCCGTTGGAGCCAGCTATGTAGAGATCCCTGTGCTCTGAATCGAGGCCTGGGAGGACATGGAAGATGCCGCCGCCGCCATTATTGAAGAGCAGGATGCGCAGGTTTGAAGGCAGGCTTTTTTTCCAAAGGGCGTTCTGGTCGTAGAAGAAACTCAGATCGCCGATGAGCGCATAGGTCATCCTGGGCGATCCCAGAGCGAACCCCGTGGCCGTGGACAGGGAGCCGTCAATGCCGTTCACACCTCTGTTGCAGCAGACTTCGGTGTCCGGGGGCAGGGGAAAGTACTGGGCGTTGCGCACGGGGGAGCTGTTGGCGAGCTGCAGGGCCGATCCGTCGGGGAGGGCTTCAAGGAAGCGGCGCATGACGAAAAGATCGGTGAACTCCGTGAGCCGGAAGTCAGCCACGCGCTGCGCTGCGGCGCTTCCTGCCTTCTGCCATGCGTCCTGGAAAGCCGGACTGCGGTCAGCCGGCTCATCAGCCAGCAGGCCTATGAGTTCCGCGGGATCGGCTTCGACGGCGCGCGTCAGGCACCTGAAGAGATCGGGGCAGGCGCCGTCAGGACTCACGTGCCAGTGGGCGGCAGGGCGTACTCTGCGCAGATACTGCTTGAGCCGTTTGCTGACCACATGTCCCGCGACAGTGATGACAAAGTCGGGGGCCAGAATATCGTCTGTCCGGGGAGCCGCCAGGACGAGATCCGATGTCCCGATGAATCCCTTCTCCCCCATTGAGGCTGAAAGGTTCGCGAGGTGCTCGCAGACGATAACAGCATGCCCTTTCCCGGCAGCGCGTCTGAGGGATTTTTCGAGGGCCGGGGCCGGCAGGCTCTGGCCGCAGATAATCATGACGCGTTTTGCCTTCCGCCATTCATTCCGCATGTCAGGCGTGAGGAAGGCCATGCGGCTCTGCTCACGCACGAAGCTGCGGACTTCGGGAAGAGCAGGGGCGGACATATCAAAGAGCGGTTCCGTTATGGGAACGTTGATGTGGACGGGACCGAAGCCGTTGTGGGTGAGCTCGGCCAGGGCCTCGTTGATGAGCCTGTTGCAGTACCAGAGGCTTTCTGCGTCATGGGGCTCGGGCAGGGTGACTTCCTTCCTGATGTAATTATGAAAGGAACCGGGCTGCACGATGGTCTGGCCGTCCATCTGGCCGATGGCCGAGGCCGGCCTGTCTGCGGAAATAATGAGCAGGGGCAGATTCTGGTAATAGGCTTCAGCTACGGCAGGTGCCATGTCGAGAAGCGCCGTACCCGATGTGCAGCACGCGGCCACGGGGCGGCGCAGGGCCTGGCAGAGTCCGTTGGCCGTGAAAGCGGCACTGCGCTCGTCAGTCACCGGTGTACAGAGTATGTCCGGACAGGAGGCCAGCGTGTGATTGAGAGGCGAATTGCGCGAGCCCGGGCTCAGGACGGCCCTGGTGATGCCGTGCTGTTTCATGAGAGCAGTGAGTTCGAGAACATTGGTTTTGACGGAGTACATGTCAGGCTCCCATTCCGGTGATGGAAAGCATGGTGCGCATCTTGTGGCAGGTCTCACGCCACTCGCTGGCGAGTTCCGAGGCCGGCAGGAGGCCGCCGCCCGCATAGAAGACCGTGGCTGAGGGAAGGATTTCCACACACCGCAGGTTGACGTAAAATGAGGCGCTGTCATCGGTGCGCGGACCAAGATAGCCGGAGTAGTAACGCCGTCCGGATCCTTCCGAGGAGAGGATGAAGGCCTGGGCCTCGTCCTGGGGCAGCCCGCACACAGCCGGTGTTGGATGCAGTGCGGCTACGAAGCCGGCCGCACTGACGCCGGGCAGCGCGTCAAAGAAAAAGTCCGTGCGCAGATGCTGAACAGAGCCTGCGGGCGCAGTCCAGGGGCCCCTTGTCTCGATGCCGCGGCAGAGGGGGGACAGCCGGTCCCGGATATAGCGGGAGACCAGGGCCTGCTCCTCGAGATTCTTGGCGCTCCAGGGTTCCGTATCGGTAAACGGACGCGTGCCGGCCAGGGCCATGCTCTGCCAGGAGGAGCCCCCGCCCTTCACCAGGATTTCCGGCGTGGCGCCGAGCCAGGTGCCGCAGGCTGGGCTGTGCACAAGAGAGACCATGGCGTTGGGATAGCGCCGGCAGGCGTTCAGGAAGGCGTGCCCGGGACTGCAGGTAAAGGGGACGGACTGGCTCCGCGCGAGTACGATTTTGCGGAAGACACCGCGTACGAGGGCGTCGTGAAAAAGAGAAAAGGCTCTCGCGTAGGAGGGGGACGGCGTATCACTGAGAACGGGCCCCGTGGGAGAGGAAGGCTTCACCGCGTCGGCGGGGACAGAAACGAGGGCTCGCAGAAGATCCCGTATCTCGTCCCAGCCCGTGGCGCCCTGTTCATCCCTGATAAAGATCAGGGGCGTGTCCAGTCCGGACGCGAAAGGCGCCATGACGAAACCGGATCCTTCGAGCGCGGCCGGATTTTCCGGCGCGGAGCAGCCTCCGTCCTTCTGGCGTGTCATGCGCACCATGCCGTCAGGCTCGCGGTACACGGCGAAGGAGCCTGCTTCCGATGCGAGGGCATCGAGGGCGCGGGGAATGAAGGAAAACGTTCTGGGAGCCTCTGTCTGATGCTGGGGGGAGGACATTTACTTGGCTCTTCTGAGGGGGACAATCATGTTGAGGACGCGCGCCGTGGAGACGAGCCTGCCCTGCCTGTCACGCACTTCCACGTTCCAGAGGTGGGTTGTTCTGCCGAGATGGAGGCAGTGAGCCTCAGCCGTAACGCTTTCTCCATAGGGGACGGCGTGAACGTGATTGGCCGTGACGCTGGTTCCTACGGGTTTATAGCCATCCGGCACAAGTCTCGTGGATCCGAAGCCAGCCAGGGCCTCTTCCACGGCCAGCATGGCGCTGCCGCTGAGGTAGCCGTAGCACTGTGCAGTCCTGTCGTCCACGGGCATTTCGGCCCGGACAACGGTGTCGCGTCCGCTGCCTTCAGGGGGAAGGAGGGTAATGCCGAGGGTGCCGAGAATTTCACCTTTCTGGCCGGAGGCGGGGTCATAACATGCAGGGAAGGAAATTTTTTCTGCCATGGCTCTTTTGTGGAGAAGCGATCCCGGAAGGACCGCTTCTCCTTTGTTTTGTCGGAGTGTGAAAGAATGGGAGGGCCGTCTTCAGCCCTGAACAGGGGAGCTTAGCACCCTGGCAACGTAGTGGCAACGCCCGTGCCCGTGGGGCTCATTGCCCGTCGGGGACCTGGAACACGACGAAATGCTTCGTTTCCCCGACCTGCTTCCAGCGGTGGCGGACCCACTGGGGAACGGTGTAGCCTGTGCGTTCGTAGCCATCGGGGCGCTCGGCGTCCATCTGGTCGCGTTCCATGAACACGGTGACGCGTTTTTTTACGAGTTCGTCGTACACTTCCTGGTACTTGCCGTTGATTTCCCAGTTCTGCAGCCAGTCCGAGGAAATGACGGGCATATCGTCGTTGAGATAGTAGGAAAGGGTGAAGCCGGGGAGCGTCTTGTAATTGGAGCCGTATTTTGTGCGGAGGCTTTTTAGTTCCGCGAGTTTCTCATACATGACCCTGTCGACGCGGACGCCGGAGGCCTTAGGATAGATATCGCCCGCGTTCATGACGAAGTCTGTGGAGAGGAGCGGGCGCACGGGGAAGACATAGGGGTAGTGGTAGCCCACGCCGAACATGACCGTGCCGCAGACCACGGTCAGCCAGAGCAGGGCCGTGCCGGAGCAGCGCCCCGTGTATTTTTTCAGGGCCTGATGGCAGAGCACCAGGACGAAGATCAGGGGGCAGGCGAAAAAGGCCGGGATTTTATAGCCGCCGGAGATGGCCACGGACCAGGAGACCAGGAGGGCCAGGCCGAGGCCGGCCGAGGCCCTGAGCAGCGGATGAGGGCTGTCGGGATCCCTGAGCCAGGGGGCTGTGAATTTTTTCGGCAGGAAGACCATGACGCCGCCCAGAAGCACAAGCAGCGTGGGCCAGGAGAGCCCGTAGCCTTCCCAGACCCTGTGCGAGACGCACATCCATATGTACCAGACGGCCAGGACCACGATATAGCAGACCGTGGGCGCGAGAGCCCCGGGAATGGTTTTCCTGCGTGCGAGGAAAAAGAGCGCCGGCAGGCAGGCGATGAGAGGCGGAAGCCAGTTCTGCGTAATGTAGATGCCGATGCCGGCATCGAGGGCCTCCCGTATGTCGAGCTGCCCCGTTGTCATGGCCGTGAACTGGGACCAGGCTCCGGCCTTCCAGAGGAAGAAGGAGAAGAGCGCGTGCGCGCCCAGCCAGCCCAGAAGCACGCGGAGGGATTCGGAACGGCTGCGGCAGATCCAGGCAAAGACCACGGCACCTGCGGGCACGAGCACGAAGGACTGCTTGCAGAGAGCGGAGCAGGCCACGAGGACGCCTCCCAGGACGGGCCAGCCCGAGGCCGTGAAGAAGATGCCGGCTCCTGCGAAAAGGATGCCGTCAGCAGTGTGCCAGGGCATGCAGGGGAAACTGTGGATGCCGAAGATGAAGCCCGCAGTGGCGAGAAGCGGCAGGGGAATGCCGAGCTTCTCAAAACTGAAGATCTTCGAAAGGTAGCCCGCCGCGAACCAGGAGGCCGCCAGCATGGAGCAGAGGAAGCCGGCCTTGCCGGCGAGCACTTCGATGCCGTCGGGCGTGAGCTTCATCCAGAAGGCGTGCCAGAAAAGGGGCAGGGAAGGTTTGATGTAGAAGAAATCCCTGTAAGGGAACTGTCCTTCCAGAATGCGCCAGGAGAAGCCGTAAAAATAGCCGAAGTCCGTGGTGTCCATGCCCACGGGAACGTACAGGAAGAGATAGGCCAGGGGCACGGCCAGGGCGACGAGCCAGGAAGCCGTGCGTACTGTCTTTGGGGGGACCGGAGCCGTCCCGGGGAATGTGGTGGGTGCTGTCATAGGCGTGAGATGCAAAAGCGGAACATCCCTGTCCGTTAGGGCACGAATGCTCCGCTTCGCTTATCCTCTGTGAAGGTCGTTTAGAGGGAATATTTGTAATAGGCAGCGCAGCTGCCTTCCGTGGAAACCATGCAGGGGCCGACAGGCTCGAGGGGCGTGCAGGCCTTTCCGAAGAGAGGACACTGCTTCGGGGTGATGACGCCGCGCAGGACATCGCCGCAGCGGCAGCCCGGAATCTTCGGAACTTCGTGAATGCTGACGTTCAGACGCTCAAGGGCGTCCATGTCCCCGTATTCGGGGCGAAGGCCAAGTCCGCTTTGGGGGATCATGCCGAGGCCGCGCCACAGGGCGTCGCGGGGCTGGTAGACCTGCCTGATGAGGGCCATGGCCGTGGGATTGCCGTCAGGGGAGACGGCCCTCGGGTAGGCGTTTTCCACTCTGGGATCCCTGTCCCTCAGGCTTTCGGCCAGCATGCACAGCGCGAGCAGGATGTCCGCGGGCTCGAAGCCGCCCACGCAGCCCGGCGTATGCCAGGTGTCGCGCAGGAACTGATAGGGCTTCAGTCCCGTGACCATGCAGCAGTGCCCCGGAAGGAGGAAAGCGTCAACGCGGCACTCTTTGTCAGAAAGCAGAGCCGTGAGAGCCGGAGGCACGAGTTTGTGCAGGGGAAAGACGCAGAAGTTTTTCAGTCCTTCCCTGCGGGCCGCCAGAATGGTTCCGGCCACTGTGGGCGCTGTCGTTTCAAAGCCGATACCAAGGAAGACCACAGTGTCCCCGGGATTTTCCCTCGCGATCTGCAGGGAATCCAGGGGCGAGTAGACAACGCGCACTCGGGCTCCTTCTGCGAGGGCGTGCTTGAGGCTGCGGCCGCCGGGGCCGGGAACGCGCAGGAGATCGCCGAAGGTCGTGATAATCACGTTGTCCTTCCCGGCCATTTCCATGAAGGCGGCCACCTCAGAATCGTGGGTAACGCAGACCGGGCATCCGGGACCGGAGAGATGAACCACGCCTTCGGGAAGGAAGGAGCGCAGGCCGCTCTGGAAGATGGAAACAGTGTGGGTGCCGCAGACTTCCATGAAGCGCATGCTTTTCCCGTCTATGCCGTCGAGGGCCTTCTCGAGGCGTTTGAGAAGGCTTCTGCAGAGAACGGGATCGCGCAGGAGGCTGTCGATGCGTTCCTGGGTGTTTGGCTGCCCCTTGGTTTCTTGCATGGCGGAATGTCCTTTACGGCAGGAGCGGGGCAGCGTCCAGGCCTTCCTCGACGGGCAGGCCGCACATGAGGTTGGCGTTGGCGAGAGCCTGACCCGAAGCGCCGCGGCAGATATTGTCTATGGCGGAAACGATGATGAGGCGTCCGGTCCTGGGATCTACAACGAGACCGAGGTCGCAGAACATACTGCCGCGCACGTAACGCGTCTCGGGAAGCTTTCCCGCGGGGAGCACACGCACCCAGCGGGCATTGGCGTAAGCTGCCTCGTAGACCTTGTGCACGTCATCAATGGTCGTCTTCGGATCCGTGAGCTTTGTGTAGATGGTGGACAGGATACCGCGGTTCATGGGCACGAGGTGCGTGTTGAAGGACAGCGTGACAGGGCGTTTCGCGATGAGGGAGAGCTCCTGTTCGATTTCCGGAGTATGGCGGTGCGTGCCGAGGCCGTAGGCCTTGAACGTGTCGTACACCTCGCAGAAGAGGGAGCCGACCTTGGGTTTGCGGCCTGAGCCGGTAGTGCCCGACTTTGAGTCGATAACGATGTCATCCGGGCTGATGAGGCCGCGGGAAAGGGCCGGGTAGAGGCCGAGAATGGACGAGGTTGGGTAGCAGCCGGGATTGGCCACGATATCTGCAGAGGCCACCCTGTCGGCGTAGAGCTCGGGCAGTCCGTAGACGGCTTCGGGCAGGAGCTGCTTCTGCGTGTGTTCGACCTTGTACCACGCCTCGTAGACAGAAGCGTCGTGGATGCGGAAGTCGGCGGAAAGATCGACAACCTTGATTCCGCGCTGATGGAGCTCAGCCAGCATGTCCATGGCCTTGCCGTGGGGGACGGCGAGGAAGACCACGTCGCAAAGCTCTTTAGCCCTGTCGGGATTGTAGACGCTGATCATGACGTCCGAGCCGGGAAGTTTCTCGAGGAAGGGATAAAAGTCACCGAGGCGTTTTCCGGACTCCGTGCGGGAGCAGGCCATGGTCAGTTCCATGTGCGGATGGCTGGCGAGAAGGCGGGCCAGTTCCATGCCTGTGTAACCGGTAATGCCGACGAGGCCGATTCTGAATTTTTTCACTGCCTTTTCCTCCGCTACTTCTGAGAGTGGCTGACGTATTTCATTTTCAGTTCGTAGATGATGCTGTCGAGCATGCTGCTTTCATCCGGAGTAAGACCGTTGGTGATCTTGTCCCTGAGCATGGCCAGCGTATCGATGCCGTGCTTGGCGAGTTCCGCGTTGGGCGTCAGGCTGCCCGTTTCGGGATTGGGCACCTCGCCGAGCTGAACCAGCGTCGAGGAGGCGAGAGAAAGAATGAATGTTGAGAAGGAAATCTGGGGGAGCTGGCCGGCATTGCCGGCGTTCTGCCCTGCATCTGTATCAGACATGGGAAACTCCTGAATTGGCGGGGGAAAGGCGGAATTTTTCGTTATTTCGTGAAGCTGGCCATGAAGCATTTGAGATAGGAGGTCTCCAGCATGGCGCTGTTGGCCGGATGATCAGGCCCCTGGCCTCCCTGATAAAAAATGCGTGCCACGCGCTGTGTTCTGGCCGCGGCCCGGGAAATGGCGCTGCGCAGCTCGAGGGCGTCGAGGTGCTGTGAACAGGAACTCGAGACAAGCACACCGCCTTCCCTGACAAGGTGTGATGCCAGGATGTTGAGGCGGGTGTAGGCCATAAGCCCCTGCTTCCTGTCCTTTTCGCGTCTGATGAGGGCCGGAGGGTCGATGCTCACGACATCGAAGCGCCTTCCCTTATCGTAAAGGGAATTGAGCAGATCGAAAGCGTCTCCCTGTATGGTCTCGCAGCCGCTGGCTGGCGCGTTGCGTTCCATGTTTCTGCGGCAGTACGAAAGAGCCTGTTCCGATGCGTCCACGAAAGTCACCGATTTCGCGCCGGCGCGGGCCGCGGCGACGCCGAAGCCGCCCACGTAGCTGAAGCAGTCGAGTACGTCGGCGCCGGGGCAGCATTTCGCGGCCGCTGCGCGGTTCAGGCGCTGGTCATAGTACCAGCCCGTTTTCTGACCCGTGAGCGCGGGAACGAGATAAACGCAGCCGTTTTCCGGCACTTCCAGCTCTTCCGGCACGCTGCCTTCAGTCTCGTTCTCTGTGGGCAGCCTCTCGAGAACGCGGGAAGGGAGATTGTTGTCCCAGAGCAGGGAAGAGGGATGCACGAGCTCCGTAAGGGCATCGCGGATGAGGGGCTTCCGAGCCTCCATGCCGGCCGTGGTAACCTGGATGGTGAGATGGCTGCCGAAACGGTCGATAGTCAGACCCGGGAGAAAGTCTCCTTCGCTGAAGCAGAGGCGGTAATAGGGCTCGCTGAAGCATTTTTCACGCAGAGCGAGGGCCGAGGCCAGACGGGAGCCAATGAGGTTCCTGTCGAGCGGTACATCCGGTCCGAAAGAGTGAAGCCGGCCGCAGATGAGCGTCGCGGGATTGATACAGGCCGATCCAAGGGGCTTGTCCCTGTTGTCGAGAACCGTGACCTCATCGCCCGGCCTGAAGCCTTTGAGCGGCGTTTTCTGCGTACTGACCTCATTGGAGAAGATCCACAGATGGCCGGCTCTGAGCCGCCTGTCATTTCTGCTTTTAATGGAGAGAACGGGCAGTCCCATGACAAATGCTCCTTTACTTTGCACCACGCGCGGAAAGGGCGTCCACTGCCTGGGTGAGAGTCCGCGGACCGGGCGTGACGGAAACGTTCACAAAGGTACCGAACTGGTGCATGAGAAAAGCACCGGCCAGCTGAGGCAGTGTGAGTACCGCGCCCGGGTGCGTGGAAAGCGTTATTGTGCCGGGAGCGTCGATGAAACTTTCAAGCCTGGTGCACTGGTTCCTGCCGGCTTCATCGTCACGGCTGCACAGGCCGCGGCTCGAGATTTTGAGCACCATGGCAGCTGCGTGGGCGTCAGGGGTGATGTTACGGGCGAGCTCGGCGGTCAGGGAATAGTCCCTGAGTGTCACTGTGGCGTCACGCACACCCTGCGCGGCAGGCAGATAGGTGAAGTCCCAGGAAAGGTCAAAGAGTCCGCTGAAACGGGCGAGTCCCTGCTGTCTGTTTTCCTCGAGTCCCGCCGAAGAGAGATCCACGTCGCCTTCCACAACGCGGGTGCCCGCGAGGCTGATACCGAAGACTTCCTCAAAGAGTTCCCGGGGGATGCCGGCACCGCGGATATGGGCTTCGGCCGTCATGGGTTTCACTGACTTCCACTCCATGTCGGTCTTCCTGATGGTGAAAGGCGCGGCCGGGGGAAGCGGAATGCTCAGGTTTTCGATGCTGACGGTGCTGAACATGGGGCCGTTGTCCTGAAGGGCCCTGGCGAACCTCATGAGCGCCTGAGGGTTCTTGTCTGCCCCCGAAGCGGGATAGGCCATGATTTCGCTGAGCAGGGCCGCGCTGACTCGGATACCGCGTAATACCGTTTTCTCGAGGATTACGGTCTGCCCGCCAGAGGTGACGTTCAGGCCGGAGACGACATATTCCCGGATGGCGCAGTTACCGATGCCTTTTATCTCGATATTCCTGCAGCTCATCGCGGAGCTTCCCTGTGCCGTGACGGTTGAGCTCGCCAGACTGTCAACGCTGGAGCTTTCAATGTAGACGCCCTCGGCTGTCTGGGCGAAGGGAGGCCTGTTTCCCGCGAGATACTGCCTGAGCAGGCTGCAGGGCATGGCGATGTTCTTCATGGACACTCTGGCCGCTTCAATGCGGCTTCCCCCGTTTTCAGAGCGCAGGCCGGTGAGAGTGAGCCGGCTCAGAAGAGGGACGAGCGTGTCGTCCTTCATGAAGAGGCTGCAGATGCCTGGCAGACACGCAAGGATGCCCCTGAAGGATACCGTGCCGCGCATGGTGTCCGCATGCATGGCGCCGGGGCCTGTGGGGGTCCTGCGTATGGAACTCCAGTTGACCACGGTGAGCTCGCGGGTGATCGGAGAGAAGACCACGCTTCCGGCTGTTGTCTCGGAGCCGGGGCCTGCGAGGCTGGCAAGGGCGTCCCTGGCCACGTCTTCCATGGCGGACTTGGCGAAGAGGGCTGAGCCCGCGACGAGGCAGAGAAGAAGCGCCGTGGTAACAGTGATGGCGATAATGATTTTTTTCATGTTGTGTCTGCCGGACCTGTTGTCCTAGTCCACCCTGTGGTGGCAGCCTATGCTCTGCTTGTTGCGCATGGCGGACTGGGTAATGACGTAGGCGGTCTGGATGCCGTGAAAGAGGTCAAGAAGCCTGCGTGACAGGGGCGTGAGCTTGTAGAAATCATGTATGTGGCGCACGAGCTCGCGCATTTCCTCAAAGGCGCGGCGCAGGCGGACCTGGTTTCTCGTGATACCCACATAGTTCCACATGGTGGTGCGGATGCGGGCCCAGTCCTGAGCAACCAGGGCAGGGTCATCGTTTCCCTCGTGGCCTTCGTGATTCCAGTCGGGTACGGCGCCGGCAAGGCTGTTGGGGACGCCGCCGTAATGACGGTTCAGGCGCGAGGCGATGTGCTTTCCGCAGCCGACGCCCCAGACAAGAGCCTCGAGCAGGGAGGTAGAGGCCAGGCGGTTTGCGCCGTGCAGGCCTGTGCAGGAACATTCGCCTATGGCGTAAAGGCCGGGCATGGAGGTCTGTCCGTTCAGATCAACGAGGATGCCGCCGCAGAAATAATGGGCGCCGGGAACCACGGGGATAGGGTCGGTGCGGATGTCGATGCCGATATCCTGGCATTCCTGGAACACCGTGGGAAAGCGCGTGGGCAGATCGGCTTCGACGCGCGTGGCGTCGAGGTAAAGACAGGGAGCCCCGCTTGCGAGCATCTCCTCCATCATGGCCTGGGAAACGATATCGCGGGGTGCGAGATCGCCGCGCGGATCGTGTTTCTTCATGAACGGCACGCCCTTGTCGTCCACGAGGTGCGCGCCTTCGCCGCGCATGGCCTCGGTGATGAGCGGGCAGCGGGCCATGGCGTCAGAGAAGAGTGTCGTGGGGTGGAACTGCATGAATTCCAGATTGGCGAGCGAAACGCCCGCGCGCGAGGCCATGGAGATGGCCGAACCCACACAGGCCGGGGAATTCGTGGAGTGCAGAAAAACCTGCCCCACGCCGCCTGTGGCCAGAACCGTATGGTCGGCGATGATGGTCACGATGCCGCCCGTGTTCTCGTCGAGCACGTAGGCGCCGATACAGCGGTTCATGACTTCGTAGCGCATCTGGGACGTGGGGGCGCTGTGATGCGTGGTCAGAAGATCTATGGCCGTATGTTTGTAGAGAATGGTGATGTTTTTGTGGGTTCTCACTTTCTCACGGATGCCGTCCATGATGGCCTTGCCGGAGTAGTCGGCCTTGTGCAGGATGCGCCTGCGTCCGTGGCCGCCTTCTCTTGTCAGATCCCAGTTTCCTTCCGCGTCTTTGTCGAATTCGATGCCTGAGCGCTCGATGAGCACATGATCCACGCATTCCGGTCCTTCGACGCAGAGGTTGCGTACGGCTTTCTTATAATTGTACTCATGGCCGGCCACCAGGATGTCGTGCTCGAGGGCGCGGGCTTCCTCTGCTGTGTCCTCTGTGGCAGCCTTGTAGATAATGCCGCCCTGGGCCAGCTCGGAGTTTCCCCCGCCAAGGTGATCGCTTTCGGAAATAATCAGGACCTCGTGCCCGGCGTCAGCCAGGGTAAGAGCCGCGGAACAGCCGGCCAGCCCCGAACCGATGACCAGAACGGGTACGTGATAGCGTGTTTTTGCCATGATAAGAAAACCTCGTCAGTCTGCGCTTTTCCCGCAGTGAGCCAGCCCTCCGGAATGAAAGGCCGGAACAGGGGAAGGCAGTTTCCTCCACTATACAGCAGATACCGGGAAACGCACGGATTCTTTTTTTTCCTGTCCCGGCTAGCGGCAGGCTTCCAGCATGCGGGTGAGGGAGAGCTTCGCGGGTTCGCGGTCCGCGTCGTTGAGAACCACGGTCCGGTACGTGCCGTCTTCGATGCTCTGCAGGGAGCTGAGCAGCTTTTCGGGCGTGATTTTCGCCATATCGGGGCAGAGCGCGTCTTCCCCGTCCAGGAGGGGAATGATGGTGCATCTGTTCATGTGGCGTCTGGCGAGGCGTTTCACGAGATTGCACTCCGTGCCCACCACGAGCAGGCTGTGTCCGTCTGTTTCCTTCGCGAAGCGGGCGGCGTCCTTGATAAGGGCTGAAGTAGAGCCCGCGAGGTCACAGAGCGCTGTCACATCAGGAGCGGCCTCGGGATGCACTGTGACGCGGCAGCCGGGATGGGCGCGCCGGAGAGCCTGAATCATGTCCGGCGTGTAGGCTGCGTGCACGGGACAGTATCCGGGCCAGAGCAGCAGATGGCGATCAAGAGGCTGGGCATCGGGGTTCCTGATGCCGTTTTCATCGAGTTCGAGGACGTGCCAGGACTGCTCGTTCATGCCCAGATCGCGGGCGGTGTTCCGTCCGAGGTGCATGTCAGGCAGAAAGAGCACGTGTTCCGATTTTTTAAAGGCCCACTGCATCATGACCCGGGCGTTGGCGGATGTGCAGACGGAACCGCCAAATTCTCCGACCACGGCCTTGAGCGGCACGTCGGTGTTGACGTAGCAGAGGGGCAGAAAATCGAGGCCGCGCTCCTTGAGCTCCGTGAGCACGGCGCGGGCGGCGGAGGCCCGGGACATGAGCGCCATCCGGCAGTCCGCGTCAGGAGCCGGCA
>ERZ773185.230-NODE-230-length-54748-cov-12.555044_pt1 | contig 54748 bp, 37 predicted proteins | sample MGYA00580531_ERZ773185 | MGnify/ENA primary metagenome ERZ773185 (study PRJEB29015, sample SAMEA2737799) | human gut metagenome | biome: human gut; feature: human-associated habitat; material: faeces | place: China | collected 2012 ...
GCCACGACCTGCTCCGGCATGTTCAGCGGACCGAGCTTGCCGGTTTCGCCGCCCTTGGAGCCCTGGCCGTTGTAGGCCAGCATTTCGGACGGCCAGATCTGGGAGTGGAACGTGATGTTGTCCTTGCCCATGAAGTAGTAGCCCGGGGTGGTCGGATCGTTCCACCATGCGCGCCATGCCTCCGGGTCGCCCTTGCGGCGGGCCCATTCGATGGATGCGGACAAGTAGCCGATCACAGCGTCGAACCACACGTACAGCTTCTTGTTCGGGTTGTCGATCCAGCCCTTGACCGGCACCGGAATGCCCCAGTCGATGTCACGCGTGATGGCGCGCGGCTTGACTTCCTTGAACAGGCCGATGGAGAAGTTGATGACGTTGGTGCGCCAGCCTTCGCGGGTCTTGAGCCACGCGAGATTGGCTTCGGCGAGCGCCGGCAGGTCGAGGAAGAAGTGTTCGGTTTCCTCGAAGCGCGGGGTTTCGCCGTTGATCTTGGATACGGGGTTGAGCAGCTCGTCCGGGTCGAGTTCGTTGCCGCAGGCGTCGCACTGGTCGCCACGGGCTCCGTCGGCGCCGCAGATCGGGCAGGTGCCTTCGATGTAGCGGTCCGGCAGGGTGCGTCCGGTGGACGGGGAGATGGCGACTTTCTGGGTGCCCTTGTAGATGTAGCCGTTTTCAAGGCACTGTTTGAACAGTTCCTGCACGACCTTTTCGTGGTTGCCGGTGGTGGTGCGGGTGAACAGATCGTAGCTCAGGCCGAGATCGCATAGGTCCTTGGCGATCACGCGGTTGTAGCGGTTGGCGAGCTCCTGCGCGCTCACGCCTTCCTTGTCGGCTTCCACCAGGATTGGGGTGCCGTGCTCGTCGGTGCCGGACACCATCAGCACGTCATTGCCCTTCATGCGCTCGTAGCGCGCGTACACGTCGGACGGCACGCCGAAGCCGGCGACGTGGCCGATATGACGGGGGCCGTTGGCATACGGCCATGCAACATTCACCAAAATATGACTCATGGTGCCCGATTATACAAAGCGCCATATCCCGTGTTTTCGGCGCATTCCGATTGGCGGAAAACGGGCGGATGGGGTCGATGACGTTCTCGCAGACCGGCCTGCATCAGGCTACGGTAGTCCACAAGGTTATCCACATTGTTGTATCACGCAACAATCATCGTCCACTTATCCACTTTTTTCGCGAAGCCGGTGGCACGCCGCTTTCCGTATCAGCTACGGTACCCCGCATGGATACCTCCCCTCCCCTTTTGGGCGACGCCGACCTGCCCGGCCCCATTTGTTTGAATCGTTTGCATTCCCTAGGCGTGGTATGCAAACTTGACAACGACAACGCCTACTCGTATCACGATTCGCGCACGCTGTACGGCCGCGCCAGCATCATCTCAACGCTGATGCCGAGTCGTTCCGTGGCGTGCGCCGGCACCGCTGCGTGGGTGTGGTTGGGTGGCATGTTTCCCAACACGATCGACATCATTTCAAAAGCGCATTACCGAACGGCGAGGTACGGTCGCAAAGTCAGCGTTTTCAACCGACAGGCGCCCGACGAACATGTCACCGACGTCGGCCCGATCACCGTCACCACGCCCACACGCACCGCATGCGACCTTGCCATGAACTGCACTCCGGAAACGCAGTCGCCGGTCACGGAAATCGTATGCATGCTCATGCAGGAATTCCGGTTCCGCCCCGACGATTGCCTGCAGGTCATGCAGGAGGCCACCCATATTCGCAACGCGCCACGGGCACGCCAGTTTTTCCGGACGATTGACGGAAAGCAGTGACGGATATGCGCGAATCGCAACGGCCGTCGGAAAAACCACGGCAGACGAGACAGACGCGGCAAGCGTCGGCACAGTCGCGGCGCACGGCAAGCAAGAGATATGAAGAGCGCGCGAAACGTAGCAAACGTCATGGGCAACGACATGAACAGCATGGACACCATGGCAAACGCCACGAACGACGTCGCGCGCCGCCGAAATATCAGCCGCACGCGCGGCAGCGGGCATTGGTCGAACCGCCTGCGCCGCCGATCGAATTGACGCCGTTGGTGGCGTGCAGCGCCGACACCGCGCAAGATGTGCTGTGGCATATCGCGGAATATGCGCCGCGATTGCGCAAATGGCTGGTCGCCAATCCTTCGGCGACGCCGGCGATGCTGGAATATCTTGCGCAGGTCGGCGGGCCGGGTGTGCCCGAAGCGCTGCGGATATTGCTGAAATCGTTGGAAATGAACGGTTCCGGAAGCGATCAGCCCTTCATCGCAAGCACGGCATTGTAGACCTGCTTGCGATTGGCGAGCGAGCCGTCGGACAGCGGATGTTCGGCGACGACCTGTGAAATCGCGTCCTTGATACGCAGGTTGTCTTCCTGCGCGCGGTCGACTGACAGCACCGCCAGATCCTCGATGGACAGCGTTGCGGGCGCGGCCGCGTCGGCCTCCTCTTCGGAAGCGCCGGCGATGACGAGCACCATTTCGCCACGCGGCGGATCGTCGACGACGCTTTGGCGGATTTCGGCGATGGTGCCACGGCGGATCTGCTCGTAATCCTTGGTCAGCTCGCGACACAACGCCATTTTGCGATTCGGTCCGAGCACGTCAAGCAGGTCGGCCATGGATTCGTCGATGCGGTGCAGGGTTTCGTAGAAGACGATGGTGCGACGTTCCGATTTGAGCGCGCGCAGGTGCTGCACACGTTCGCTGTGCTTGCGCGGCAGGAAGCCTTCGTAGCAGAAGCGGTCGGTCGGCAGGCCGGACAGGCACAGCGCGTCGAGTACGGCGGACGGGCCGGGAGCGCAGGTGACGGGCAGGCCGCGTTCGATGGCGCGGCGGACGATCGCCAGTCCCGGATCGTTGATGGTGGGCATGCCCGCGTCGGATACGACGAGCACGGTGGCGCCTTGTTCGACCTGGTCGAGCAGGCCGTCGGCCTTGTCGCGTTCGTTGTGGTCGTGGTAGGCGACGACGCGGCCGGGCACGCGGATGCCGAGGCGGTTCGCGAGCGCGTATAGGCGGCGCGTATCCTCGGCTGCCACGATGTCGGCGCCTTCCATGAGGGCGATCAGGCGGGCGGACGCGTCGCCGGTGTTGCCGATCGGCGTGGCGGCGAGCACGACCGTTCCGCGCGGAATGTTGACGTCGGCGACCAGTCCGTCGAGCCCGAATTCGGCACGTTCCGTGGCTTGCGCGGTTTCCTCGGCATTTTCCGCGTTCTCGCCGATTTCGGCAATCTGACCAATATTTGTTTTCACGGTTTGTTTCACGGCGTTACCAGCCTTCTCGGCATCAGTCTGTTCGCTCAAGTTCTCCATATTTCCAGTATCGCCCACAGCGTCCCCAAACCATCAGCTCCCGCCATTTCTCCGCCTTTCGCAACCAACCAATCAAAGAACCGCCACATTCTCCACAACAAAAAATCTAAATTTAGAACAATGAAAAGGCTGCGTCAAACGCATAAACCAGCGTTTGACGCAGCCTTTCACCCCCACTCGAAAGAACGGGAATCTACCGCTATAGCAGCACCTTGCCTTCCGGAGCAGTCACAGCTTCGCCAAATCCCAAACGAGCGGTGAACCCGCGACCATCGGAACTGGAAACCTCCACACCGGCATCGGTCTTTCTGGCGGAGAACACAACGGTAGAACCGTCCATCTCGGTCACCACGGCCTTGGCGTCATCACCATCGTTCAGGAACACGGAAACCAATGCGTCCTTACCATACTCATATTCAGGAGTCTCGGCACCAGGCTTGGTGACCAGCACACTGCCATCACGCACCCACAACGGGATGGTGTCGAACCCATGGCGTTCATTGCGCCATACACCATGTTCAGAGACCACCTTTTCACCGGTGAACCAGTTGGTCCACGTGCCGGCCGGCAGATAGTATTCCACATCTCCAGAATATGTGAACACCGGCGCCACGAGCAGATCCGGACCGAACATATACTGACGGTCAAGCGTGCGGCACGTCGGGTCATCCGGGAATTCGACGAACATCGAGCGCATCACTGGGGTTCCGTGCAGATGCGGCTGCAGACCCACCTGATACAGATACGGCATCAAGGAAAGCTTGAGCTTGGTGAAAGTGCGGGCCACATCGACGGCGGTTTGCCCCGGTGCGTTGACCACACCATTCTTCTCGTCTTCCTCATCGAACAGCCATGGCACGCGATACACGGTGGAACCATGCATACGCGAGTGGGAACCAAGCAGTCCGAAAGCCACCCAACGCTTGTAGACCGCAGGATCCGGATAGACACCTTCGAAACCACCAATGTCATGGCTCCAGAAGCCGAAACCGGAGCTGGTAATCGACAATCCCGCACGTAGCGTCTGGGCCATGCCGTTGAAGGTCGACTCGCAATCACCGCCCCAGTGCACTGGCTGCTGCTGTCCGCCGACGGTTGCGGAACGGGCGTACAGACAAGCCTTGCCCTTGCCGTAGGTCTCTTCGATGGCTTCAAAGACGGCCTGGTTGTACAACTGCGTGTACCAATTGTGCATGGAGAGCTTAGGAGAACCGTCATACCAGACCACATCTCGTGGAATGCGCTCGCCGAAATCGGTCTTGATCGCGTCTACACCTTGGTTCAGCAGCTTCTTGACCTTGTTCTTGAACCATTCACGTGCTTCAGGGTTGGTGAAATCCACCAGTCCCATGCCCGCCTGCCAAAAATCGGTCTGCCAGATTTCGCCATTGGCCTTCTTGACAAGGTAGCCTTTCTCCTTGCCTTCCTTGAACATGGAACCACGCTGGCCGATGTACGGATTAATCCATGCGCAGATATGCAGACCCTTATCCTCGTGCAAACGCTTGAGTGTGGATTCGATATCTCCGAAGAAACGCTTGTCCCATTCGAAATCGGTCCAATGGAATTCACGCATCCAGTAGCAGTCGTAGTGGAATGCGCTCAAAGGAATATCACGTTCGGCCATGCCATCGATGAAGGAGTTGATGGTCTTCTCGTCATACTTGGTAGTGAACGAAGTGGTGAGCCACAGTCCATAGCTCCAGGCGGGCACGTTGGCCGGGCGGCCGACCAGCTTGGTATAGCGGTCAAGAATCTGCTTCGGCGTCGGACCGTAGATCACACAGAAATCGATGGTCTCCCCCGGCACCGAGAATTGCACGGCCTCAGTGTTTTCCGATCCCACTTCGAAGGAGACGTGCCCACGGTTGTTCACCAGCACACCGTATCCGTTGGATGTCATGTAGAACGGAATGTCCTTATAGCCCTGCTCGGAAGCGGTACCGCCATCCTCATTCCAAATATCGATGGTCTGGCCGTTCTTTACATACGCGCCGAATCGTTCGCCGAAGCCGTACACATTCTCGCCAACGCTGAGATGCAATTGGACTCCGGTGAACACATCCGATTCGTCATAGGCAGAGCCGTCCATGGTCACGCCAAACTCACCTACCGGCTGTGCCGTCACATTGGAAAGCTTGTTCAGATTGAAACAGCCAAGCGACTTTCCCGTCGATTCGGTAAGCACTTTGCCATCTTCTCCGAGGAACGTCAGATTCCATGGAGCGCCCTTGACCACTTTCGCAGTCAAACCGCCAGTGGTCAGGGACACGGTGGCACCATTCTCGCCCACTTCGCCATCGCCGTTGCCTTCCGCAGTTGCGTGCACATATCCGCGACCACCTGGCTCGTCAGCGTTCAGAGGAAATCCCGGATAGTCAGTAGCCCCCTGCCAGTGTCCAGCCCTGACGCGAATCACACCTTCCGCAGGCGAGGTCACACCAATGTCGAACGTAGGTAGATTCAACGTATCGTAACGTCCTCGAATCACCGTTGTCGGCGCCAGGATATTCAGGCTTTCCCCGTCTTCGCCGATTCCCAACTCATACGCCTCACGTGCGTACAGTGCGCTAACGCCATCACGAATCATCCAGTAACCATTGGTGAACTTCATTGTTGCTCCTTAAGGATATTGGCTCACTACATTAGTGAAAATAGAACTCTCGATATATAAGCTCCGGGGAAAGAAGAGAACAGGAATCCCCGGAGCATTTACATGCCATTCAACTACTTGACAGCACCCGCGGTAATACCACGGGACAGCGTGCGCTGGAAGATCAAATAGAAGATAAGCGTTGGCACGATACTGATCAACGATGCGGCAGCCGTGGTCGTCACATCCATGAGACGGTCACCAGTCAACGAGCTGACCGCAATCGGGATGGTCTGCGTCGAATTATCAATAAGGAAGGCCATCGGGATCATATACTCGTTCCATGTCCAGATGAAGAAGAACACGAGCATGACGCTCAGCGTCGGCTTGGAAATCGGGAACACTATCTTACGGAAGATGGTCCAACGACTTGCGCCGTCGATAGTCGCCGCTTCCAGTATGGATTTCGGGAATGTGCCGTATACCGATGACAAGAGATAGGTACCGAAAGCACTCTGGATGACGGTGAAGATGATGACGATTGCCCATGGCGAATTGTACAGGCCGATCTTCTTGAACATGATGTACAGCGGGTACAGCATGGCTTCCTGCGGCAGCATGTTGGCGAGCATGATAAGCAGGACTATCCAACGACGGCCTTTGACTCGTCCGATACCGAGCGCAAATGCGTTGAACATGGACAGCACCACGGCGAGGATGGCCACGAGGCCTGAAGTCCAAATGCTGTTCCACAGCTTTTCGGGATAGTTGACACGGTTCCAGAACTTCATCAGACCGACGGTGCTGAACTCCTTTGGCCATGACAGCGGCCCCGATGAGTTGTAGTCAGCCGTCGTTTTGAATGCGTTGAGCAACAGCACGATAAACGGAAACAACATGACCAGACCGCCGACGATGAGCAGAATGAGAATCGCCCAATCGCCTGCAGTGCGGTTTTTCTTAACATGCACGGGAATATTGGTTGCGGAAGTCATGGCTCTACTCCTCATCTTCCTTCGCGACCTTCTCCTGAAGGTTCGTGAAGATAACTGCTACGACGATAATGACAACGGTCAGCGCAGTGGCGATTGTTGCGCCATAGCCAACTTGCTGAGACTGGAAGAACTGCACGTAGGAGTAGTACGACGGCACGATGGTGCTGGTACCAGGACCGCCTTTGGTCAGCATGTAGACCGGGCCGAACACCTTAAGAGCAGCGATGGTGCAGGTCAATGCCACCACGAAGATCTCAGGCTTGATGGCCGGCAGGGTGATCGCAAGGAAGCGCTGCCACCAGTTCGCTCCGTCAAGGCTTGCAGCTTCGTAGAGTTCCGGATCAACTCGCTGCAAACCCGACATGAAGATGACCAACGGATAGCCAACCTGAATCCAAATCATGATGAGCATCAGGAAAATCAAGGCAGTATCCGGCTTACCAAGCCAGTCATGCTGGAGAGACCCTAATCCCACAGCTTTCAGCAACGCGTTCAACGCACCATTCTGCGGACGGAAAATCCATCCCATGACCAAGGAGGCGACAGCGATTGGGAGCAGCTGCGGGAAATAGTAGACAGCTCGCATGGTAGAAGCCACTTTCGGCCCGAACTTCTTCTGCACTACGTCGAATACCAGCGATGAGAGGATAAGACCGAGCAGGATAGGAACGACCACCATGGCGATGATCATCCAAATCGAGTTACAGAACGACACCCAGAAAGTGGTGTCCTTCATCAGCCTCACCCAATTGGTCAGACCGGCGAACTGCGGCGGTTTGATGCCTCGGTAGTTGGTGAAGCTGAGATAAATGTTCCAGACAGCCGGAACAATAATGATCCATAGCAGCATCAGGAAGCCCGGAAGCAGATACAGCCAAAATCGATTGGACGGATTGCCAGGAATCCTCGACATCCCTTTTTCTCTGGCAGTTGGCTGCTGGCCGTGTGCCTGATTTTTATTAACGTGAGTGTTCATTAGTATGCCACTTCCCATGATTCGCATCGATCTTCATCTGAGACTGAGATGCTCCGCAATGCGGTTGAGTCGAACAACTTAGATTGCCGCCGTTCCTGGCCACGGTGCCCGTTACTGACGGCAGAAGTGTTGATATAAGGGCCATGGCGCCGCCACGTTCTCAGCGACGCCATGGCAATGGTGATTGAGATGTTGAACCGTTAGGTTCAGACTCAGGACTTGACGCCAGCGGCCTCCACGCCCTTGTCGTAGTTATCCTTCATCTGATTGAGCACGTCCTTCACACCGGAAGTACCATTGACCAGTTCCTGCAGGGAAGAATTCAGCTCATCGTAGAAGGTGGACGTCGGCCAATCCGGGTAGAAGCCAAGGGCATTCTTTTCAAGCACGCCGTTGAAAGAAGTGATAAGCTCCTTCGTCTTTTCGTCAGTGATCTTGTCAGGATCAGCCGCAATCGGCAGACCACCAGAGTTGCCCATGAGGTCCTGAACTTCATCGCTCAAAGTGATGTCGATGAATTGCGCGGCAAGGTCCTTCTTCTTGGAGTTCTCTGGAATGACCCAAATGTTGCCGGAAGAGCCGACCACCTTATAGGTATCCGGGAAGGTGGAGAACGTCCAATTGGCATTCTTCATATCGCTCTGGAAACGACCGAACCACCAAGTGCCAGAGAAGAACATCGGATAGGTACCGTTCATGAAGCCTTGTCCGGCATCCTCAGCCTTGGTACCGGTGCAGTCCTTGGAAATATAGCCCTTGGACACCCAGTCCTTGATGGTCTTAGTAGCGTAGGTAGTTGCCTCGCCCTGCCAATCGACGTCGCCATCGTACATCTCGTAGTTCTTGATGAACTTGTCATTCGCTTTAGACAAGACCAGCTGCCACCACAGATGCTGCAGCGGATATTCCGCGACACCTTCGGAAAGCGGGGTCACACCGTTATCCACGAACTTCTGCATTGCAGCTTCGAGATCATCGAAAGTTTTCGGGATTTCGATGCCGTACTTGTCAAACATGTCTTTGTTGTAGTACATCACGACATCTTCGCCGTAGTTCGTGATGCCGTACCAGTCACCGGATCCCATAACGCCTTTGTCGTTGTACTTACCGGTAGCGGCCAAAGAACCCGAGACCTTCTTGTCCCAGTTGTACTTCTTCACGTAATCGTTCAGGTTGCTGAGCAGTCCTTGGCTAGCGAGCAGACCAGCAGTGGCGTTGCCCTTGTTGTATTCCATAACATCCGGCGCTTCATCGGAATTCAGAATCTGAGCAGCGTTCTGACGAATTTGCTCGAAGGATTTCTTCTCAAACTCGACCTTGACTCCGGTCTTCTTCTCGAAGATTTCCATGGCTTTGGCCCACGCCTTGCCTTGTGCGCCGTTGTCTTCCTCGTAATGCCAGATTTTGATGGTCTTCGGATTTGATTCCTGCTCGCTACCGCTGTTGCTGCCGCATCCGGCCAAGCCAAGGGTACCGAACATGGTCGCCACAGCCAGACCAGCCGCAACGATTCTACGGGTTGACTTCATTGCATTCTCCTTTTTCAGCTCCATTACTGAAATGAAATCCGAGACGAATCGGGATCTCATTGATTACAAGATACGTTTTCCCGAAGCACATTTCAACTTATTTCGATTTATTTCGATAAATAAGTTCATTGAATCAACTTAATCAGAAAATCACCGAAAATAAGACAACACAGTACATAACCGCACATCATGAATAGAAAAAAGGATAAAAACCGCAAAAACAATCGAAATAATAAGCTACCGCGGATGGCAGGGGCCGACCGTGCCACGAGCGCAATACTTGCCGGGCAACAGCTCCACCGCGCCGACATCATGCCGCTGCCCACTCAGTATCTCCATCATGATGTCAACCCCTCGAGAGCAGACGGCATGCGGATTCATAGGCATCTCATCAACCCCTTGAGGCAGCTGCTGCATGCCCTGCGTGCAAGCGGCCATCACTGAAATATCGCCAGGCACACTCAATCCACGTTCCTGCAACGCAAACAACAGGTTGTTCACATGCGTGGCGTTGGTCTGACAAATAATCGCAGTGGTCTGTGGAGCACTGGCGAAGACCGAATCAAGCATCAACCGCACGTCCGCCATTCCATAACCAGTCGAGGCCACGAAATCGGTTTTGACACCGAGATCAAGGCCATATTTCGTCACAGCATCGCGAAAGCGAATCAAATAATTCGAACCATCCTCATACGCGACGTCACTCGTCCCGACAATCACCACATGCTTATGGCCCAAATCGGCAATCCGGCTTATCGCTTCACGGCCCATCCGCTCGAAATCCAAATCGACGGAATACACCGCCCCGGTATTCGCGGGGTAACCGACGGAAACCACGGGCACATCCAACGTTGAAGCAAGATCGGCACGCGAATCTTCCATCAATACATCCAGCAGCATGATGCCGTCCACCATGCCATTGCGCGTGACCCTTACCAATTCCCGGTCACCGTATTCGTGCATCAGTAAAAGAATGTCATACCCATAACGCTTAGCCCGCGTAGCGAGAGCGAAGAAAAATGCCGCGTAATTCGTGTAATCCGTATATTCATGCACAGGCGAGCTCAGCGCCAAAACCTTAGTCCGAGGACGCCCGCTCGGCATGCCAGGCAAAGCACCATCGCCCACGCCCAGCAAGGCAGCTATCGACTGGTCCATATGCTCTACATGCTTCGGACGATATCCAAGCGACCTCGCGGCCTCGATCACCTTGCGCTTGGTATCGTCCCTCACGGAGCGCTTGCCGCTCATCACATAGGAAACCGTGCTGATGGACACTCCAGACTTCTCCGCGACGTCTTTGATTCCAGCCATATCTAAACCCCTATGCAAGCGTTCTAACGAGCACATTCAACACACAGTGTAACCGCAAAACCGATCATACCGGGCAAGGTTCGCAGACGGGGATTACCCCCACCCCGCATAGCGATAGCCAGGAAGCAGAAAACGCCACGCCAAGCTTTTTTGAAACCCCTCATCGAATCTCAGCACATCCAATACGCCAGCAACGACCTCAACAGCATTTAACCCGACACCGGCAAAAACGTGCGTCGGTTCATTTCTACAGATACGACGCATCCGTCAGAAAACCAAAAACGCATCTACCAGATATTCGGATTTTCCCTCCCGCAATATTCGGATTTTCACTCGTCGCATATTCGGATTTTCCATCGCATATAATTCGGATTATCATCGAAACAAAATTCGGATTTTCCACTGCCTAGGATTCGGATTTTCTAGAACGCCGGATAAGCCCTACAAACGATACGGAAACGGAACACATATGGCACAGCAGAACGTCAAGCCGAACGGCTATCGCCCACGTATCGTGGATAAGCAAATCGAACGGTACATGCGCATTTTCGGAGCCGTCGAAATCGCAGGAACCAAATGGTGCGGCAAAACATGGGCCGCACGCGCGCACGCAAACAGCATCACCTACGTCGACCGCGACAACAACCTGCCCATGGCACAGGCAGACCCATCGCTTATGCTGCTCGGCGATCGCCCGCACGTCATTGACGAGTGGCAGCTCGCACCAGCAATCTGGGACGAAATTCGCCATAAGGTCGACGATGAGCCCGGCAGCAAAGGCCAGTGGCTGCTCACCGGCTCTTCCACTCCACAAAAGGACACCCGCCCGCAGCATACCGGAGCTGGGCGAATCGGACGCATCCGCATGAACCCGATGAGCCTGTGCGAAAGTGGGGACTCAACCGGGGCAGTCAGTCTTGCCGGATTGTTCGAAGGCAGATTCGAACCGTCGAAAGCGGACAACGACACCCTGAAACTGTTCGACATCACTTGCCGTGGCGGTTGGCCTGAAGCGCAAAACATGCCGACAGAGGACGCGCAGATCCTTATTCGCGAATATATCCGCCTCACATTGACGGAAGGGGTTCCGAAACAGGGGTACGATCCGGGAATCGCCAGACGTCTGCTCAATTCGCTAGCCCGCAACGTCAGTCAATCCGTAACATTCGAAACGTTGCGCAAAGACATGTACGGCACCGAGGAACACCTTGACGATTTCATTTCCGCAAGTAAGGTTTCCGAATACGTGGCAATTTTCACCGATATGTTCGTCATCGACGACATCCCCGGCTGGGTGCCGCCACACCGTTCACCGAAACGCATGCTGACCAAACCGCGCCGATACTTCGCCGATCCTTCCATCGCGGCCGCACTGCTTGGCATCAATCCACACGCACTGCTCAACGACTGGCAGACTTTCGGACTGTTGTTTGAAAACCTGTGCATGCGCGATTTGCTGGTATACGCCCGCGCGCTGCCGGATATCGGCATGGAGCCGGTACGTTACTATCACGACGATTCCGGCCTTGAATGCGACGCGATCATTGAACTTGCGGATGGGCGTTGGGCAGGTATCGAAATCAAAAGCAGTCAGGACAAGGTGGAGCAGGCCGCGGAAAATCTGAATCGTATGAAAGCCAAACTGTTGAAGAACCCCCAGGCCCGAGCCAAAGCGCCGGAATTCCTGGCCGTTCTGATAGGCGTCGGCGAGTTCGCCTACCGACGCGAAGACGGCATCTACGTCATTCCGATACGCACGCTAGGAGCCTGACGCGTTACGATTTGCCGTTGACTTACCGCTGCTGTCTCGTCAACGGTAAGTCTAGACTTGCCACGGATTCGGATTTTCCCTTCTGCAATATTCGGATTTTCCTTTGCGTAGGATTCGGATTTTCTCAGACGGGGGTGAGACGGCGATTCAACACGACTTTGGACATGCCATCGATAGCATGGAATCATGCGTTATTTTGAAGATGAAATTTCCGGAATCGACGGCAGCACGGCCACGTTCGTCGGCTACTGCCTTGACAACAGCAGCGAAATCGACCCGAATCGCAAGCGCCCGTCCGTGCTGGTGATTCCCGGCGGCGGCTACGAAATGACGTCCGACCGCGAAGCCGAACCAATCGCCATGCAATTCCTTGCAGCCGGCTTCAACGCGTTCGTGCTGCGCTATTCCGTGAAGCCGTCCATTTTTCCGGTCGCGCTGCTGGAAGCGGCCGAAGCGATGCGGCGGATCCGCACGCATGCCGACGAATGGCATTGCGATGCCGACGCGATCGCGGTGATCGGCTTTTCCGCCGGCGGCCACCTTGCCGCCAATCTTGCGACTTCCGCCAGCGACGACGTGCTTGCGGCGCATGGTTACGACGCGGATGCGGTGCGCCCGAACGGTCTGATGCTCGCCTACCCGGTGGTCACGTCCGGCCCGCTCGCCCACCGCGGCAGTTTCGATGCGCTGCTCGGCGACCGCAAGGCCGATCCGGAGGCGCTCGACGCGGTTTCGATCGAGAAGCATATCGATGCGAAGACGCCGCCGGTGTTCGTCTGGCATACCGTTCCTGACGATTGCGTGCCGTACGAGAACACGCTGATGCTCGTCGACGCCTGCAAGAAGGCGGGCGTGAGTGTCGAGGCGCACCTGTTCCCCAACGGCGGCCACGGTCTGTCGCTCGGCACCGCCGAAACCGCATGGCAGGGGGTCAACGGCGTCGAGCCGTGCGTGCAGGTCTGGTCGAAACTTGCGATCGCGTGGATGCGTCGCACGTTTGCCGCTACCGACGCCACCGCCGCCATGACCGGCTCTGCCACAGCCGACGCGATTGCCGAATAATCGCCATTCCTGCGTTTTTTCTGCGTCTTTTCACGTCTTTTTTGTCGCACGACTTCGCTTTTCGGACCAAAAAATCAAGTCGTGCGACATTTAATCGAGTACAAATACCCCCTAACTGGCATTTTCCGGGCGAAAACGGCACTTAGGGGGTATTCGGCGTCGCACGACTTGAAAATAACCGCCAAAAATCAAAGACGTGCGACGTTTCGCGCCACCTAATCGCCAAAATCAGACGGAACGCAACTCGTGCACCATCTGACGATCGCCGTAATACAACGAGTTCAGGCCAGGATTCGCCGGCGTGCCCCACGCGGACGCCGGACGCGCCGGACGCACCGGACAGCCGGTGAGCACGCTGGACAACCACCAGACAACCACCAGACAACCACCAGACAACCACCGGGCACGCACCGGGCACGCACCGGCCGGACACCACCTACAAGCACACGCACATAGGCGCCCATAGGCACATATTGACGATTTGTGCAGATTTGCCACCCGTCGTCGCACTGCGGCGCACACTGCATAGACCCGTTGGTAGTCTGTGATTGGTTCGCAACGACACATTCGTTGCGCACGATGGAAAAGCAAGCCACACGAACCGACCCCGCGCAACCGCGCAAAACCACACAGAGAGACCTATGAATATCATCAATTTCTTCGTCAACCTCATCAAGGACCCCCGTACCGCGATCGCCAGCTGGATTGCCATGGGCGTCGCGCCGACCCTCGGCTTTATTTTCCTTATCGTCTTCATTGAGACCGGCGTGGTGTTCTTCCCGTTCCTGCCGGGCGATTCGCTGCTGTTCGCGGCCGGCTTCTTCGCCGCCCCCGACGCACAGACCGGCGTGTCCGCACTGCCGCTGTTCGCTCTGCTGCCGGTGGTCTGGTGCGCCCCGGTCATCGGCGACCAGTGCAACTACTGGATCGGCCATTTCTTCGGCCGTCGCATCCTTGAATCCGGCAAAGTCAAGGCCATGACCCCGGAGCGCATCGAGAAAACCGAGAAGATGATTGAGAAGTGGGGTCCGCTGGCCGTGTTCCTTGGCCGCTTCTTCCCGTTCATCCGCACGTTCATGCCGTTCATTTCCGGTATTTCCGGCATGCGTTGGAGCCGTTTCACGCCGTTCTCGGTGCTCGGCGGCCTGTGCTGGTCGACGCTGTTCACGCTGCTCGGCTATTTCTTCGGTGGCATTCCGGCCGTGCAGAAGCATTTTGAATTAGTGATTATTGCGATTCTTGTGCTGTCGCTGATTCCAACGATCGTCGGCCTGCTCAAGGCCAAGTTCGGCAAGAAGAAGCCGGCTGCCGAGGACACTGCGGAAACCGCCGACGCCGAATAAGCAGCGTTCAATCGTCGTAAAAATATCGGCGAATACAACGCAAGCACAACACGCGGAGTGTGGAATTGCATTTTTCCACACTCCGTACTAATATTTCGAGAGTTGTCTTGCTAAACAAGGTGACGCACATGGGGCTGTAGCTCAGTTGGTAGAGCGCTTCGTTCGCATCGAAGAGGTCGCGGTTTCGACTACCGTCAGCTCCACGAAGCCCGCTGCATTCATTCCACCGCAGCGGGCTTTTTCTTTTGTTTTCCGCCGTTTCCGGCATTTCGGCTTTTGATTACAGCCGCGTCAGGCGTTGCGGCGGCGGATGTAGGCGTCGAGCGTGGCGGCGGTGATGCCGTCGTAGCCGTTGATTGAGGCGAATTGCGGGCCGTTGGAATTGTCGATGCGCATGAAGCCGGTCTGGCCAAGCGTGGTGGCACCGGATGCGGCCGCGGAGCGCAGGCCGGACATGGAATCCTCCACCGCGATGCAATACTTCATGTCTTCGGGCGCGATGCCAAGCTTGCGGCCCGCCGCAAGATACGGTGCGGGCGACGGCTTCTTCTCGACATCGTCATCACCGCACACGTAACCGGCGAACGTGCCGTCCGGCGCCTGCGCGATCAGGTTTTCCGCCAGATGACGCGGCGATGTGGTGACAAGCATCGACGGCACGCCCGCCTCCTTCAGCGACAGCAGCACGTCCTCGACGCCATCGATCCACGGAATGCGTTCGAATTCCTTCTGCGCCACATAATCGATCATGCCCTTGCCGATTTCTTCGATCGACAGCTTGCAGCCGTGCTCCACCATGCGGCGGGCCACGTCCGGAACCGGCGTTCCGGAACCCTGCCAAGCGAGGTCCTCATCCCAGTATCCGCCGTGGTCGGCTGCGATTTTCAACTCGCCTTCGTGCCAATACGGTTCGGAATCGATCAGCGTGCCGTCCATGTCCCAGAACACGGCTTTGAGCATCAGCTTCGAAACTTCCTGGGCGCCGTTCTGGATACCGTTGTTCAGCTCGGTCATTACGTTTCCTCGCAATCGTTACGCTTCGTTCTCCGATAGCTACATTCTTCGTCAGCTACGACCATTTCAGCAGAGCGGCACGACGGAAGCGCTTCAGCGCGCAGAAAAAACAGGACGGTTCCATCAAGCCGGTCCGCCAATCGGTTCATACCAATCGGCTCGCACCAATCGGTTCACGCAAACCGACTCATGCACAAGCCAATTCGCGCAAGCCAACGCAGCAACCAACCCATAGCAACGGAGGCACTTGGGAATCCCCCAAGTGCCTCCGCAACGAAAAACACATCCGACGAAATCGGTCGGTCGCAATCGCAGCAATCCGTCATAGACCCCTTTTAGACGAATCGCAAGACTTGCGTGCGACTACTCCTGAGCCTCCTGCTCCTGAGCGGCCTTCTCGGCATCCTCCGCCTTCCAGCGGGCGATGCAACGCTCGACGCGCTTGTAACCGATGATCTTCGGATCCAAGCCGGCCTCGCGGAAAATCGCGGCAGGCGAACCACCCTCGGCATACCTGCGCATGCAGTCGTCACGGAATTCCTTGGAATAGCGAATTCGATACTGAGTGACTGATTCCACAGCATCGAGAGACCCCAGGTATTTGCGGGTCTTTGCGGTGAACGCAACCCTTGGCACTGTACGCTCCTAACCTTTCTGTATCCACCGCATGCCCTCCCCCGATTCTTCGTGGAAATAAGCAGTCATATTTCATCGAAGCTGTGAGCCAGCCGGAAGAAATACGAACTTCAATGCGGATACGTAACATTATTTCTCACAATAGAGACATCATTGCGAGACAGATGCGGCGTTATGAGTAGTTGTATACCAAAAATCGGGCATACCCCCGCGATATATGCCCGATTTTGCTGTTTTTTTAGATTTTTTTAGGGTTTTCCAGCGCTTTTCAGGAAAGTCAGCGAATTCCCCAAACTACCACTGACCTGGAACCCATATCGCCCCCCTCTTCCGCACGTTCCGCCCGTACGGATTCGCGCGACGGAAGCTGCCGTGCATCGGCTCGCAGCTGCCTGCGCCACATGCGCGCGCGCTGGGACCGCTCGACTTCCACGATGCCACCGTCCGCGTCCGCGGCGAACACGCTGGAACCGGCCGGCTTGCGCAGCCGCTCCACTTGGCGGCGCAGCTCGCGGTTCTCTTCCTCAAGTTCGAGGATGCGCGTAATTCCAGCCAGGTTGATGCCCTCCTCCTGGCTGAGTTGCTGCGCTTGCGCGAGGCGGGAGATGTCGCGCAGCGAATAGCGTCGCGCGCCACCTTCCGTACGTTGCGGTACGACCAAGCCAAGGCGATCATACTGGCGCAGCGTCTGCGGATGCACGTTGGCGAGCTCGCCGGCCGCACCGACCGAGAAGACGGGCAGCTCGATGTCGAAACCGACTTCGGCGGCACCGTCCAGGTCGGCCCGGCCGGCCACGATCGCCATGGCGCACATTTCATACAGCCGCTTGATCTGCCGTGCGGCGCGCGCTTGGGAGGCTTGGGAAGTCCGCGATGAGCGTGCCATGGCGGTCAGCGCTCCCGAGCGAGCTCGTCGGCGAAGTCACCGCACGCCTTGTCGAATTCCTTCGCGGCATGCTTGGCAACGAGGTTCGGATGCTCCGGAATGCGGATCTCCACACGGCCGACCAAATCGCCGTTCTCGTGCGGATTGGCCACGCCCTTGCCTGCGATGCGCACTTCCGCGCCGCTGGACGAGCCGGCAGGCACTTTGAAGGCGATTTCGTTGCCGTCGATATCCGTGGCCGTCACTTTCGCGCCGTTCACGGCTTGGCTGACGGTGATGGGCAGCGGCATGATGATGTCACGTCCGCGCAGGGTGAATTTCGGGTCTTCGGCGACGGTGATATGCAGGTACAGATCGCCGTTTTTGCCGCCATTGCGGCCCGGCTTGCCCTTACCGGTGAGACGGATCTTCTGCCCGTCGCGCACGCCGGCGGGGATGTGCGTCTTGAACTTCTTGCCGTCCGCGGACAGCGAAACCGTGGCTCCCTTGACGGCCTGGCGGAAGGTCAGGCGGATCTTGGAGTTGCGGTCCTCGCCGTTTTCCGGCTGCGGCTGCTCGTAATCGTCAGCGCCGTAGCGTTCGTAGGCGGAGCCTGCGCCCGGTCCGCCCGCACCGCCGCCGAACATCGAGAAGATGTCGTTGAGGTTCGGATTGCCGCCGCCATTGGTCTGGAAGCGGATACGCGAGCCATTGCCGCCCATGCCTGCGCCGCCGCCGAACATCGAGCCGAAGATGTCGGAGAACGCGCCCGCGTCGAAGCCGCCCTGGCCGGAACCGCCGGCGAAACGCGCGCCGCCCATGCCGAACTGGCGGATCGCATCGTATTTCTGACGATTCTCTTTGTTGCTCAGCACATCGTACGCTTCGGAGATGTCCTTGAACTTCTCCTCCGCTTCCTTCGTCTTGTTCAGGTCGGGATGGTATTTGCGCGCCAGCTTGCGGTACGCTTTGGTGATTTCGGCGTCGGTGGCGTCTTTGGAGACACCGAGGACCTTATAGAAATCCTTGCTCAGCCATTCATTCTCAGCCATGATGTGCCTCCTTTCGTGAGGTTTTCATGCAGTAAAAAGTACAGTTTTTCAAACTTTCAAACAGTTGTCGTTGAACCGTTGTTTCAGGTAATCGAAGGCCCCTCGTTTTTCAGAGGGGCCCGATTACTCGTCACATGCGTTTCGCGCGGATACGCGGATTGTGCGAATGCGCGATCAGTTCTGCGGAGAAGCCACGACCACACGGGCCGCGCGGATCACGCGGTCGCCGATGCGGTAGCCGGCTTCCACCACGGTGTCGACGGTTTCCTTCTCGGCATTCGGATCCGGCTTGTGCAGGATCGCGTCATGCTTCGTCGGGTCGAAATCCTCGCCCTTTTCGCCGAACTTCTCAACGCCGAACTTCTCGAACGCCTTGTCGATCTTGTTGGCGACGGCCTTGAACGAATCGTCCATTTCGCTGTGTTCGCGAATGCGGTCGATGTCGTCGAGGGCCGGCAGCAGGGCGGTCAGCACGTCGATGATGCCGTGCTGACGGAAGCGTTCCTGCTCCTTCTGCGCGCGGTTGCGGAAGTTGATGAACTCCGCGCGTTCGCGCTGCAGTGCCTCCAAGTATTCGGCGGCTTCCTTCTTGGCCTGGCCAAGGGGGGTCAGCGTATCGTCGGCTTTGCCGTCGGCAGCGTCTGCCTTGTCAGCACCGTCAGCGGCAGCGGAATCGCCATTTTCTTGCGATTGCGCGGCAGCCGGCTGAGCTGCACCTTCCTGCGTTGCGCCAGCGGCGGCAGCGGCGGAATCGGCGGCCGGGGCGGCCTGCCCGGACAGGTCATCCATGTCGGGCAGGTCGTTCAGGTACTCGTCCTTGTTGAAATCGGACATGATTACTTGTTGTCCTTGTCGTCGTCCACGACTTCGGCGTCAACCACGTCGTCGTCGGAGCCGTTGGAAGCGGAGCCGGCAGCGCCTGCGCCAGCAGCGCCGGCCGCACCGGCGGCGTCGGCGGCGCCCTGCTGTGCGTAGAGGGCCTGGCCGATCTTCTGGGCGGAGGTCATCAGCTCGGTCTGGGCGGACTTGATCTTCTCAATGTCCTCACCCTTCAGGGCTTCCTTGAGCTCGTTGACCTTGTCGGTGACTTCCTTGGCCACGTCGTCGGAGAGCTTGTCCTTGTTGTCGTTGACGAGCTTCTCGGTCTGGTAGGCGAAGGACTCGGCCTGGTTGCGGGTCTCGGCGTCTTCCTTGCGCTTCTTGTCCTCGGCCTCGTGGGCTTCGGCTTCCTTGACCATGCGGTCGATCTCGTCCTTCGGCAGGCCGGAACCACCGGTGATGGTCATGGACTGTTCCTTGCCGGTGCCCTTGTCCTTGGCGGACACGTGCACGATGCCGTTGGCGTCGATATCGAAGGTGACCTCGATCTGCGGGATGCCACGCGGAGCCGGCGCGATGCCGGTCAGCTCGAAGGTGCCCAGCGGCTTGTTGTCGCGAGCGAACTCACGCTCGCCCTGGTAGACCTGGATGAGCACGGACGGCTGGTTGTCTTCAGCGGTGGAGAAGACTTCGGAACGCTTCGTCGGGATGGCGGTGTTGCGCTCGATCAGCTTGGTCATGATGCCACCCTTGGTTTCGATGCCGAGGGACAGCGGGGTCACGTCGATAAGCAGGACGTCCTTACGGTCGCCCTTGATGACGCCGGACTGCACGGCGGCACCGACAGCCACAACCTCATCCGGGTTCACGGACTGGTTCGCTTCCTTGCCGCCGGTAAGCTCCTTGACGAGCTCCTTGACGGCCGGCATACGGGTGGAGCCACCGACGAGGACCACGTGGTCGATGTCGGAGACGCTGATGCCAGCGTCGCGCAGCACGTTGTTGAACGGGGTGCGGCAGCGGCCCAGCAGGTCGGAGGTCATTTCCTCGAAGTGGGCACGGGTCAGGGTCTCGTCCAGATGCACCGGGGTGCCGTCAGGGGTCATGGCCAGGTACTGCATGGAGATGGAGGTGCTGGTGGAGCTGGACAGTTCCTTCTTGGCCTGCTCAGCAGCTTCCTTCAGACGCTGCAGGGCGATCTTGTCCTTGCTCAGGTCAACGCCGTACTTGTTCTTGACTTCGCCGACGAGCCAGTCGATGATCTTCTGGTCCCAATCGTCGCCGCCCAGGTGGTTGTCGCCGTTGGTGGCCTGCACCTGAATGGTGGAGAAGCCGTCGTCGTCCTTGCCGATCTCCAGCAGGGACACATCGAAGGTGCCGCCGCCGAGGTCGAAGACCAGGATGCGCTCGTCTTCCTTGCCCTTCTCAAGGCCGTAAGCCAGTGCGGCTGCGGTCGGCTCGTTGATGATACGCAGGACGTTCAGGCCCGCGATGGTGCCGGCGTCCTTGGTGGCCTGACGCTGGGCGTCGTTGAAGTATGCCGGGCAGGTGATGACGGCGTCGGTGACCGGTTCGCCAAGGTAGGCTTCGGCGTCGCGCTTCAGCTTCATCAGGACCTGGGCGGAAATCTCCTGCGGGGTCCACTTCTTGCCGTCGATCTCAACAGTCCAGTCGGTGCCCATGTGGCGCTTGACGGAGCTGATGGTGCGGTCGACGTTGGTGACGGCCTGGCGCTTGGCGACTTCGCCGACCAGGATCTCGCCGGACTTGCTGAAAGCCACGACCGACGGTGTGGTGCGAGCGCCTTCGGCGTTCACGATAACGGTGGGCTGGCCACCTTCAAGAGTTGCGATGCAGGAATTGGTAGTACCCAGATCGATGCCAACTGCGCGTCCCATATTTGGTCTCCTTTGCAATAGGTTCGCTATACGTTCTTTTCGTTCTTCGCTCGAGTTTCGGATCGCCGTTTCCGGATTGCCGTCTCTCATGCTTTCCAAAACTTGAGCCTACACCACTCAACTTTGAATCGCAAGTTATTATTCCCAAAATCGCAAAAATTCTTGAGCACACCTCACTCAACTTTGCGCAAAACCCAAAACCGCCGGCGCTGGGGAGCATCTCAGTGGCGGCGGTTTTGGGGATTATCGGAGGTTATTCAGCCAATCAGCGGTCGTTCTTGGCGGCCTTCGCGGTCTTGATGAGCATCGCGACGGCAACCAGCATGGCGATCGCAACAGCCGCAGCCAGCACCGCGGTGCCGGTCTTGCCCAGCAGAGCGGCACCGAACGGACCGGCCTGCGCGCTGTCGGAAACCTTGCCGGAAGCGATCACGCCGTCATTGTCAGCGCCCGCAGCGCCAACGCCTGGCTTGCCGTTGTTCTTGTCGGCGGAGTTGGCAGCTGGAGCCTGGAAGTCAACGGTCACGGCCTTGCCGGACTGGCGGCCGATGACAGTGAGCGTATATTCGGAACCTTCGGTGACGCCGTCCAGCGCGATCGGAGTGGTCTGTGCGGTCTTGACGCGCACGCCGGAGAGCGGAGTGGAGGAATCGGACGCGGCCACGGTCTTGTCGTTCTTGTCCTTCAGCTCGTAGCTGAGCACAGCGTCGCCGTTGAAGCCGTCGACGTCCGCGGTGAACTTGCCGTCGGCAGCAGAGACCTTCACAGTGCCGTTGTCAGACAGTGCCTTCTGCGATTCGGTGGAAGTGGCCAGTCCCAGAGCGCCGGCGATCGTGTAGAAGTTGTCGGTCTGGTCGGTCAGGCCGATGACGCGCTGCGCGCCAGGGCCGGAAGCCGCGATACGCAGCTGGGTGCCAGTGTGCTCCATGTCGCCGCCGTTGTAGCCGCCGTCGGTGTCGCGGGAATCTTCCTGCGCGGTGCCGTAGGAGACGACCATGTTGTTGCCGTCAGCGGTCTTCAGCACGGTGGACAGCGCGTAGGCCGGCTGGGCGTTAAGGATCTGGGAGGTGTGCGCGTGGTCGGCGGTGACGATCATCAGCGTGTTCGTGAGGTCCACGTTCTGCATGGCGTAGGCGATGGCCTGGTCGAAGTCGTCGGTCTCGCCGATCTGGCCGCAGGCATTGCCTGCGTGGTCCTGCTTATCGATCGAGGCGCCCTCGACCTGCAGGAAGAAGCCGTTCTTCTGGCCGTTCGGGTTGGCGTTGAGCAGGTCCAGAGCCTTCTTGGTCATGTCCTTGAGCGAGGAGCCCTGGTTGCCGAGCCAGTCGGCGTTCGGGGTGCACACGGTCGGGTTGGCGTCCTTAGCTGAATCCTTGGCGGTGGCCTTGGACGGGTTGAACTTGGTCGGCATGTTACCGTCGCTCATCAGGGCGAGCACTGGCTGGCCGTCCTTGTACTGCAGCGCGTTCATGGCAGCCGGATCGTTCTCGACGGTCTGGAAGCCCATTTCCTTGGCCTGCTCCCACACAGTCTTGCCCTTGTATTCACCGCCCTGCACGGTCTGACGGAAGTACTTGGAACCACCGCCGATGGTTACGTCGGCGCGGGTGTCGAGCAGCTGCTCGGAAATGGAACCGATACCGCCATTCTCCTTGAGCTGGTTCACGAGGCAACGCTTCGCAGCATCATTAGAGGAACCGTCGGTCTTGGAACCGTCGGTCTTGCCCTGTGGGCCGTAGCAGGCACGTTCGGACGAATGCGATTCCAGCACGGCCGGGGTAGCATCCTGGATTTCGGCGGTGGTCACATTGCCGGTGGCTTTGCCGGCCGCCTTGGCCAGCTCGAAGAGGTTCAGCTGCGGATTGCCGTAAATATCAACGTCAACGGCGTTGTTGTAGGTCTTGGTGCCGGTGGCCCAGGAGGAACCGGAGGCGGAGGAATCAGTTACGGGGGTAAGCTTGCCCGGGTTGGGGTTAGCTACCAGTTTGCCGTCGTCATCCTTGCCGACAGCGCTGTCCTTGCTGCCGTTGCCGACCGAGAAGGTGGTGTACTGGCCAGTACCAGCCTGCACGTCACCAAGCGCGCTCGGCTGGCCGACCGCGTCAAGTCCGTCGAAGTGGCCGTTGGCACCCTTCAGATAGTCACGGGCGACGGTGATTTCCGAATCGCCCATGCCGTCGCCGATGAACAGCACCACATTCTTGGCTTTTTTGTTGCCGATAGCTGCGATGCGTTGCGCGCCGCCGTGCTGCGCCAGTTCCGCAACGGACTTGCCGTTGGGGCTGTACGTGGTGTCAGCTGCGAGCGCCGGCGCGGCAAGCGCACCGAGCGTTGCGACGGAGGCGAGGGCCGCGATTGCGCCCGTGAGAGCCTTGTGCTTGCTCATGTTTCCTCTTTCTTCCATGCAGTTTCGTCTGCGCCGTCCGGTTTCATCGATTCGTTGCGATCGAGGCGGTTTCCCGATTCGGTTTCCCGATTTCGGAGTCCCGTTTTCGGCTATACCTTCCAGCTATGCGGAACCTTTCCGCAACTGCATTTGCTTGGATCTTTCGATTCCACTGCTCACGCTATGTGCCGCAAGCCAACGCACACCGCACTACAGAAGAACGACAGATGAACACTCATCGCCATATGATGACCGCAACATATCCACCGCATGAACAGGGGGAATACGGCCAATAAAATCGCCATATTCCGTCAAACAACACCCCCACTGCACCCCACAAGCCAAAATCCCCCACTGGCTGGATAAATCCAACCTCTCAGACCCCACTCACACGCCAAAAATCCCAGTGACTGGATAAAAACCACCTCTGACGCACCACTCACGCGACTAAATCATCCAGCCACTGGGAAAAATGCCCGCGCCACTCAGCCCCGCGCAACCCGCGCCGCGCGCGTGGCCTTTACGGCCACGAACACGGACCGCACCAGCAGCACGCACAGATAGCAGGCGAACATAATCGCCCCAACTCGCGGCGAAACGGCGCCCGCAATCCACGTACCGAGCGGCGCGGTCACGGCCGCGGTCACACCAATAATCAGCGCGGTCCGCACGTGCGCCAACCTGCGTTTGAGGTTCGCCGCGCTGGTCGTGATCGAATTCGGAAACATTGCCAACAGCGAAGTGCCGCGCGCAACCAGGTCGGACGCGCCAAACAGCATCGACAGCGACGGCACCGCAAGCGCACCACCTCCAATGCCCAGCAGCCCCGCCAGCGTGCCGATGACCACACCCAGCAACGCCAAGCCAATGCCGGTCACCACCGTCATGGCGATCTGGTGGTCGCGCGACGGAACGAAACTCACCTGATTGATCACCACAAACACGAGAAACGCTACGAAAATCCACCGCAGCGCCAATTCCGGCAGCCGTGACAGCAGCCAACTGCCGATCTGTCCGCCAATGAACATGCCGCAGAACAGCAGAGCTGCGGCGAGCCAGTCGACGTGCCCGCCGGTCGCGTACGAAATGACGCCGGAAATGGAGGTCGGCACGATCGCCAGCGTGGACGTGGCGGCCGCGTTGCGTTGCGACAGGCCGAGCCAGACGAGCGCGGGCACGATCACCGTGCCGCCGCCGATGCCGAACGTGCCCGACAGCACCCCCACCAACATGCCGACCACAATCAGCACGATGATGCTGCGCGCCGACCCGTCAAGCGCCGTCTCCCCCGCTCGCGATTCCATCTTTTGCGATTCCGTTCGTACGGCATCCGCCTGATCCGCAGTTTCCCCTTCATCACACATGGCAGCTCCTTCCACGTCTTCCGCGCCCGATACTACCCACCTGCCGCGCGCAGCAATCAGCCGATTCCATAATTTTGCGATTTCGCCGCCGCAGCGCCCGGTTCACGCGCTTTCTCGCTTATAGATGGCGGATTCGCGGGATCGACGGATGGTATCTCGCTTATAGATGGCGGCCCCTTGCGGAAACAAGACATCTAGGGGGCATGCATGCTACCCCCTAACGACCTATTGCCCAAACCGACCCGCCACCTATAAGCGAGATACCACCGGACACCCGGCCGAATCCGCCATCTATAAGCCAGATACCCAGCCAAAACCACGACCGCACGCCTACACCCACGCCTACACCGGCACACCCGCGCGCCTACACCCACGCAAGACCCATTGCACACACCCCCGTACGCACACGACCGCGCGCGGACCGGCAAAATCGCAAGTCATGAGCGAAAAGGGGCATCAAAAGCGTCCGAAACAGGCCGAATCACACCCCCATCCGCTCACAGACAAGCAAAACCAGCCCAACTCACAAGTCGTGAGCAAAAGGGGAGGCCACCCAACATCAAAACAGCCCGAAACATCCAGAATCGTACCCCCATCCGCTCACACCCCATGCTTCAGCACGATTCAGGCCATATGCGCACCGCAACAACACCCCTGCGCAACATCAGACATGCACACGCACGCAAACACAAGTACACACACTGAAACGCAACACGTACCACAAGCACACAAACACCATGCGCCACATACCAAGCACGACCAGACGCACACCCCCGCACACCGGAGAAGCGATGTCACCGGCTTGCGGCGGCGCTAGGCTAGACACTACCCCCGAACACCAGACGAATGGCGCGCGCCGGCCCCGGCGCACAACCCGTGCCGCACAATCCAGGAGCGTCGCCATAGCCGCGCGAGCCCCACAAAAGCGCAGCCAGCCACAAACACGAGCAGTCCGATCACCGCAGCCGCCACGGCTGTCATTTCGCCCGGCTCGTCGTATTGCGTCTTGTCTGGCACTTTGGGATTCGGAATTCGGTGCCCTCGCACGAGCAGCCTGTGTGAGTTGACACCGTACGGCGTGCACGTGATCAGCGTCGCGTAATCGGCCCCGGACTCAATATTCAGTTTGCTGATTTCGCTCGGCAGCACCACTGAGATCTGGTCCACTTGGTACGTGTAGGTTTCATCGAGCACGTGGAATGCGAAGGTATCGCCTTTTTGCAGCTCGTCCAAGCCGGTCAGCAACCGGGCGGACGGCAAGCCGGTGTGTCCGGAGACCACCGCGTGCGTGGTCGCTCCGCCTACGGGCAGCGATGTGCCGGCCAAATGTCCGGCGGCGATCTGCAATACGCCGTCACTTGTGCCGTGATAGACGGGCAGTTTCACTTTGATGCGCGGAATGGTCACGTATCCCATGATGCCGGTGCCGGTCACGTCGAGCGTTTCATCATATTCGCGCTTCTGCGCGTCGGTCATGTGCCACCGATCGCCGTTCGCGGCGAGCCGTTCGTTGTATTCGTGCGCCGCTTTCAGCATGGCCTTGCGTTCGGCGCCGGACATGTCTTTGGTCTGTTCCACGTAGCCTGCCACGGCGTATGACTGGTGCATGCGGTTCCACCAGTCACTGAATGTCGGATACGCGATGAGACCCAGCGCACCGATCATGGCGATTGCGGAGATGGCAATCATCACATTGAGCAGCGCATTCGATTTCTTATGCTTGGCAGCCGGTTTAACCTGCGCACCCGGTTTAACCTGCGCATCCAATTCGACTTGCGCAGCTGGCTTGGCGTCCGATTCATCCGTCACGTTATTTATGCTACGCCCGCTTCCGCAAAGCCGTCTTGGCAACGATCAGCAGCACCAAGCCCGCGCCCAAGATGGCCACGGCAATCCAAGCGGCCTGCTGCACGTCGGCGCCGGTGTGCGGCTGGTCCGGCGTGGTGGGTGGCGTGTGCGTGTTGGTGATTTCAGTGGAGTCGCCTTCCACATCGGAGATGGTGGTGTAGCCGTCGGGCACCGCCGCTTCGACCACGGTCCATTCGTGGTCCGCGTCGAGATCCGTCCACGAATGCGTCCACTTGTTGGACTCGTTCAGCTTCACGTTTTCCACGGGCTCGCCGTCGCGCAGGAGTTTCACGGTGATGGATTCGGGGCGCTTGCCGTCGGAATTGTTCCGGTCATTCCAGATTTTGCGCACGGTGCGTTCCACGGTTTTCGGCGGTTGCGCCACACATTCGGTTTTCGGTTCGATACTCAGCACACGCGACCCGCCGGAGACGCCGTCTTCGGGCACTGCGACGAGCATGCTGCCGGAAGAGCACGTCCATGTCTGGTTCTTTCCGGAAGCGTTGGTGACCTTCACGTCAACGCTGTCGGACACGGCCAGGTACAAGCCGTCGGACAGTCCGGTGAAGGTCAGGTGTCCGGAAGCGTTGGTGACACCGGTTGCCGTGGCGTCGGGTTGGTTCACTGCGATGAGTCCGGCGAGCGTGTTGGCCATGTCTCGCCACACCTGCGCGTCCTTGCCGGTCATCTTCGACCAGTCGACGGGGTAGGCGGTGGAGTCGGTGAACGGTGCGACGGGCTCGAAGGTGGCACCGCCGCTTGCCGGGATCTGCCCGACTTTGTAGAGGTTGAAGCTGGCGTCCGAAATGGCGAAGTTGGTAGAATCGTCGGACGTTTCGGAATCCGAGCTCTTATGGTGGTACGAAATGGCGATGCTGCCGCTGGCAGAGTCTGTTGTTGGAGCCGCGACGGCATCGCGAGTAGTGAATGCACAGGCTGCCGCGGCGAATGTGGCGGCGATTGCGCAGCATGCGGCGATGACGCGGCTTGCGATCGTGCGTTCCTTCATTGCCGACCCCTCTTCTGTGGATTGGAAAGTAAGCATGTTTGATTCGCCCCCCAACGGCAAACCGGAAAATATATGGAGCCAGGCTGGATACTCAAGAAAATTAGGCAGTGTACAAGGGATTGAGGTGGTCCAGCCCAGCATATGTGGGTTCAGTTATTATTTAATTTTTAGTTTTTAAATTATGTATTGCGATTCCCGTGAGCCGCTGCTGACTTGCGTCAACGCGGCTCACGGGTTTCGCATGGTTACTTCAGATTCTTATGGAATCCGGAGGATCAGGCGTTGCGGCGACGCAGAGCCATCACCAGGGTCGCGCCAGCAAGCACGAACACGGCGATACCAGCCACGTACAGCAGCACGGTGCCCATGCCACCGGTGGACGGCAGGTTGGAACCCTTCTGGTTCACAACATCGGCGGTGACCGTACCGGTAGTGGTGTTGCCGGCAGTGGTGTTGATCTTGAGCACCGTAAGCTGCGGGTTGTCAGACTCGGCGTCATGTTCAGCGGTGATTTCGAAGAGCGTGTCGGCGGCGGTGTTGAAGCCTGCCGGAGTCTTGGTTTCCACGAGCTTGTACTTGCCGTCATCGACGTGCTTGAAGGAAGCGGTGTACTTGCCGTCCTCGGTCTTGGTGATGGTCATCTCGCCACGGTCAATGGTGTAATCGCCCGTGGTGCTATCGAACTTGTAGAGCTTGAACTTCGGCAGATCGTTCTCAGCCGGGGTGCCGCCGTTGAAGGTCTTGTTGATGTCCAGCTGGTAGGTGAACACGATGACCTTGTCGGTCGGGGTCTTACCGGTGTTGCCTTCGCCGCCAACATTCGGGTTGTTGGAGAACTCAAGGGAAGCCTCGTTCGGGTTGCCCGCAGCGCCGATCACAGCGTTCTCGTTCAGCGTGGACGTGTATTCGACGGTGAACTCGCCGCCGGCGGCAACGGTGATTGCGCTGCCATCAGCGTCCTTGACGGTCTTCGCGTCAGTGATGGTGATGTCGAAGGTGTCGTTATCGGTGGCGGGAGTCTCAAGAGTGTAGGAGTCAGTGCCAAGAGTCTGGTCGCCGTACTTGACGACCACGGAATCCTTATTGAAGGTCAGGCCAGCGGACTGCTGATCGTGGAAGACCAGCTTGTAGGTCTTGTAGGCTGCGAAGTCTGCTTCGTTCGTCGGCAGGGTGGCGGTCAGCTGGAACGGCACTTCGTCGTTCACATCGTAATCGGCGGAATCCTGCCAGCCGCTCTTATCACCAGTGGAGTCGTTGACGTCCTTGACCTTCTTTTCGAAGGTCGGCTTGTCGGCCTTACGGTTCACAGTCACCGGGCCGTTGACCTGGACAATGAACAGCGTTGCCGCGTCGTTGCCGGTCACAGCGTCCTTATCCTTAAGCAGGTAGTAGCCAGCAGGAGCGGACAAAGCCGTATTGGCGGAAACCTCGCCAAAGGCAGTACCAGTCAAATCAACGTACGGAGTGATGGCTGCCAGCTTTTCCGTGTTGTTAGCATAAGTACCCTGAGCAATCTCAGCAGCAGCATCGGCAGCGGACTTGCCCGCCGTATTGTTCTTGTTGAAGTTTTGGCCGGCCTTGATATTGCTCAGCGTACCATTGCTCAGGTCGCCAGTGAAGACCTGATACACGGAGTAGGTGTGCGTATCGGTCGACGGCACGGTGATGTCGTAGTTGGTGCCAGCCGCAGTGGCGCTGGCTGCGCCGGCGAAACCGGCGATGGCCATGGCCGCGGTGGAGACCACGGCAACAAGGCCCTTGAGTACCTTATTCATTCTTTTTCCTTTACTTTGTTGGTTATATCTTCCCTGATATTAAGTTTTCAGCCCTTTGGAGAGGGCGTTCATAGAACAGCTACGGGCCGCCCTCCCCTCTCACAGAGTCGATAATCATGATTGCCGTCTCCTAAGGCTCAAGGCCAGACCGGCCACGGCAATCGCCACTGCGAGGAATCCCGCAGCGTACATCTTGTTCAGCCCTTCGCCGCCCGTGCCAGGCAGGACGACACCAGGGGTGTTGGTAATGGATCCACCGTCAACGGTGAACGCCGTATTCGCGTTGTATGCGTCGGTGCTATCCGTCTTGAAACCGCTGGACGTGTACCATTCGCCGGTCACATCGGAGTCTTCGGCGGGGCCAATGCGGAACGTGTGCGGGGTGCTGTCGAGGTTGAATCCGTCAGGAGCCTTGGTTTCGACGAGCTGATACTCACCCCATTCCAAGCCTCGAAGCTCGAACTTGCCATTCTCACCATTCAGGTCAACGTATTGGCCAGACTGGGCGGAGCAGTTAGGGATGTCACTTTCGCCATTCACGCAATCCTTGATGGTTTGCGGGGTCGGGTCTGTGACCGTCGTGTACTTGGCGGTACCGTTGTCCCATGAGAAGCTCTTCGTCTTGGTCAGCTTCCATTCGGAACCACTTAGCATCTCGTCGTTATACTCGGAGCTCACCTTGTTCCACTTGACCGTACCGGTCTTGCGGGTGTTCGGCAGCTTGTAACCATCCGACGCGGGGTTCCACGTTGCAACACCATTCGCGATGGTGATGGTGTACACCGTATCGGACACTTCGTAACCGTTCGGCGCGGTCTTCTCTCGCAGGCGGTACGTACCGTCTGCGAGATCGGAGACCTTGAACTTGCCGGCCTTGGTATCTTCATCCTTCTTGCTGGAAACAGTGCTGTTTCCCACCACGTTCACCACATTGCTTTGGGTCCGCAACACGGAGGCGACCGCGCGATGCTCGCCGCTGCGGGCGGCAACACGACGGCTCCGATAAGCCGAGGCGGATGTGACTGCGCAACCCGAAGGGACGGTGGTCGAGTACGACGGGCCCGCGGAAATCACTACAACTTCGGGGAGTTCGTTTCCGTTGGTGAACTTGAAGTTGTCACCATCCTTCGGAACATTTCCCTTGCCTGCACCATACCAACCGTTTCCATTGATGTATTTGAATCCGAACTGGCTGGTCGAGTCAATCGCATTGTTGCCGGTCAACGGAATATTCGCATATGCATAACCATTGCAAGAGCCATCCATTTGCGTCATGCTGATGTCCGTCCAAACAGTGTCGTTCGTGGTCTGGTAATGCACCTTGACATTATTCGCGGGCCAGTTGTTCTGTGCTTGGAAGTAGAGCGTGAGGTACTGCTTGGCGGTCACGTTCACCTTCAGGGTGACGGTCTTGCCCGTACGAGTTTCTTTCGCCGTAATCGTCACCGGCGAAGAAGTCACCTTATTCGCGGTCAACGTGACGCTTGTGCCGGTGGTGGTGCCCAACAAGACGTTATCCGCATTGGAAGTGGACCATTCAACAGTATTGCCTTGAGGAGCCACGGAAGCAGTCAGCTTGAGGGTCTTGCCCTTCTCAAGACTGATTTCCTGATCATCGGTATAGCCGTTAATCAACACGGAAGTCTCTACGGTCACGCCGGAAACTTCGACAGTGAACGATGCGGTGACCTTACCATCAGCCGACTTCACGGTAATAGTGGTATTGCCGTTGCCGGTCGGAGTGACCAAACCGTTTTCGCTCACTGCAGCCACGGCGCTGTCGGCAGACGACCACGTCAACTTCGCATTGTCAATGGGCGTACCGTTCTGGTCATAGGCCACCGCGTGGAATTGCTGCGCAGTGCTGTTCGTAAACGACGCGGAAACCACTTCGTTATTATTCGCATCAAAGATCTTGACGGACTTGACCTCTGTGCCGGACTGGTCATCAGTAATGTTCCAAGACTGCTCAGTAGTATTGCCGTTCATCTTGGAGAGCGTCCACGTTGAACCGGCCAGCAACGTGCTGTTGTCGGTGCCATCGACCTTCTGCCATTCGATCGCCGAACCGGTCTTCTTATTGATGATCTTGCCGTCGGTCAACAGTTTGTCTGCATCCGTGCTGATTGCACCACCGGCACTGTCGAAAACGTTGGAGATGTTTGTCGCAGCCTCGGTAGTGCTGCTACCAGTATTGATCTGGTAAATGTTGGTGTTCTGCGCATAACCTTCAGCCGTACCCGATTCCTTTAGGAAATAGGTGCCGTTCTTGGCGAGGTTGCCCAGCTGGAACGAACCTTCCGCATCGGCATCATCGTTCCAACCGCCATCGGCGATGGTGGCGAGAGCGTTCGTACCGTGTACCGCATCTTCCTTCTTGCCGTACACAGTCCAGCTGGTTCCGCCGAGAGCATTGTGTCCAGCGGTGTCATCCACCTTGTTCCACGCGATCGCGGCGCAGGAGGTGGAATACGAGCCGTTCCATGGCAGATTATGACGCTCCTGGTCCATATCCAGAATGGATGTGGTCTTTTCACCGGATTCGTTGATGAATTCGCTGCCAACAGCATGATCCGAACTTTGGCCCTTGACCTTCTTCACAGTCTCGTTGTTCAGCATTTCGAAATCGCCGCCGACCCACACACGACCATTAGTAGAGACATGGCTCTGGAGGTTACCGTTAGGAACAAGAATGCTGCCCATCCACGCGGCGGATGGATCGTCCGTGGCTTGCATGTCCTCCGTGGTGCCCCATGCGCCGTGATTGGTGCTGGTGTTCGTGTTGTGGTCAGTGACCTGAATCCAGCCCGTAGCCTGACCACCGCGAATCACCACATTCGACGCATCGGCGAAATTCCACATGATTTGCTGCGCGCGCTTCGCGTAATTCGTGTTCTTCGCTGCTTGCGTAGTATCCCCAGATGCAGCCGTGACGAAATCGTTGGCGATATTATCGTTATTCCACCAGAATCGCCAACCATTGTGGAAGTCGATGGTCTGCCCGTTCGCGCCAGTCACGTTAACCACAACGGAAGCGTTATCCGGCACGTTGACGAACTTGAAATCGATGCCCGTGTAATCGGTTCCGTTTAAATTTAAGGAAGAGGCGGGTAGGTTGAACACCTGCATGCTCTTGCTGGTGTCGGTGCTGGTGAAGGTGATCAGCTTTTCCTTCTCCAGCTTGTCGTAGAACGTGAAGGAGTTGCCCTTTCCCTTGTTCTTTTGATAGTCGTATTTGTAAATCGTGTAGGAGTCACCAGCTGAGGGAGCATTCCCCTCATCGACGGTACCGGTTGCCGGCAACTTTGTTCCGGTGTTCAAATCCTCAGAAAGCTTCGAGATTTTGCTCTTGTACGCGGAATAGTCCGTTCCGTTCACATTGGACAGACCGTCTTGGTTCCAAGCTACCAAGCTGGAATCGATGCCAAGAACCGGCGGTTGGCTGGTTGTGATATCGCTGCCACTCAAACCGCGAACAGAGTCAACGCCCGTCTTGCCCCACACTTGTGTGGGTGCGCCAGCCAAGGATGCCTTGTAGCCATGATCAGTGGTGTCGGAGGAACTCGTCTTGCCAAGCCATCCCGGAGCAGTCCAAGCGCCGACTTTGCTGTACATCACAGATGTGCCGGTGTTGCCGCCAACCGCCAACACGGTCTTACCATCAGCAGGACGGAACTGAGAACCAAAACCGACAACACCCCATCGGAAACCACGGGAGACATATGACTTGCCACCGGCACTGCCCGTATTCCACAGTTTCCAAGCTTCCTTCTGTGGATTCATGGCCAAGCTGCCGTTCACAACCGTCAAACCTTCGGCTTCAACGGCATAGGTGCCGGTCGGACCAGCAGCATTGTTCAGCGCACTAGCATCAGACGGCTTTCCCCCCACATACATATCTCCGCCAACATATGTAGCGACGCCGGTATCAGTGCCTGTGACACTCATGTCATCACCCGGGCCAACAGAAGCCGGAGTGCAGGTTTTTCCATCAGCGGGCTCCTCTGCCTTGGCATTGTAAGCGGGGAGGAGGGAAGTTACTGCTACGGTGGCCATCATGGCTACCGCTATGGCGGCGGCGGTCAGGGAGCGGGTACGCGAAAGCGCGCGACCGGTTGCCGATCGCGTTCCTGCATAGTGTCGTGGTGCGTTGCCGACACCATTACGCCATTGCCTCATCTTGTCCCCTATCCGCAAAGTGTTCACCCTTCTGAGTCCCTCAACTCGAGGGTTGATATCCTTTGCATAATGCCGTTATCACTTCTGTTTTACGTATAGCTTCTGCGCTGTTCCCATCTCCGGCAACACAGCCGGAAACCTCTGTTTTCCCTTTTTCTCTGACCTACGGTTTACTATGATAACCTTTGCAGTTATGAAAACAAAATGAAACAGAAAGAACCCGCCCCTCCCCCGATACGTTTTTTCACACCCTCTCACGGGGACAACGCTTTGAAGCCTGATATTCAACGGTTTGTCAACGATTGCAAAATCAAAAAATACATGCTGATCATTGAATGAAATTCATCATTCATCAGCCCCCGATTGGCGTGTCATGAAACACATCACTGCAAATTGTTTCATTTTTTTCATGAAAACGTATGCCACACACCGTGACTATAGTGGGGGGTATCCCTTATCAATCCACCCCAGGCCATCACAATCAGCCCGTCGGCATTGACGGGCTGCGGAAGGGCAATGAGACTCGGCTCTCAGCGGCCAGTGCCATACACGGAATCGGTGCCGCGCAGTACGAGCTGGGCGCGCACAATCTCATGCGCGTTCTCAAGCGGCCCACCTTCGATAAGCTTCATGGCCTTTTGCGCGGCCGCGCGACCCATCGCATACGGATCCTGTCGCATGGTGGTCAGGTTCACGGTGTCGGCGTACGGCGAATCGTCGAAGCCGATAATCGAGTAATCAGAAGGCGTGTGGTGGCCGTACCGTTCCAAACGCAGCACCAGCGGAATCGCCATCATATCCATCTGGCAGCAGATCGCGTCCGGGAACTCGTCCAACGCAAGCAGCGCGGTCAACGCCGAGTCGGCGAAGGTCTTGCCACGCGGCACAGAGACGACGCGCCACTTGAAGTCATGGGAGGCCTCCATCGTCTTGCAGGCGCGGATGAAGCCCTGTCCTCGCGCATCGATGGAGGAATTAATGGAATCGACCGCGTCGGAGCACACGTACACGATATTCTTGTGCCCCAGATTGATCAGATGCTGGGCGGCGGTGAACATGCCGTCCTCATCGTCGATGGAGATGGTGGCGTCGAAGCCGTTTTGCGTCGGCGTATTGATGCCAATAATCGGTACGTGGATGCGCTTGAGCTGCTGGATTTCCTTCGGATCCACGCCGAACGATGTCACGAATACTGCGTCCACGTTGCGGCGGACCGGCAGATTCGTGAAGAAGTCGCGGCGGTTTTCGGCGGTGTCGACGTGCTGGAACAGCGATACGTCATACCCGGCATTATGCATGACGGATTCGATTCCAGCGAACACTTCCGTATTGAACCAGCTAGTGATCTCTTCATTCATCAGCATCGCCACACGGTACGATTGACCCGATTTCAACGATGTCGCGGAACGTGAGATGTTGAAATCAAGCTTGTCGGCAGTTTCCAGCACCTTGCGACGTGTACGTTCGGACACCAGTTCCGGCCGCGTGAACGCGCGCGACACCGTGGAAATCGACACACCCGCGGCCTTGGCCACCTCGCGAATGCCTGCTCTATCCATCTCTCAACCCCTTTGCGGTTCTAGCATCATAATCACAAACGTTTCCAACCTTGGAAACACTCGCTTGAGCGGCGATGCTCTCTCAATCTGTTTCTATCATACTGCGAACGTTGTCAAAAATCACGCCAGTGTTGCACAAATCGCACAAATTATCAAAATAACCGGGTAAACCGCGTAAAAAGCCCATTTCGTCCACTGATGCTTATAGCCCAGCTTGCCGTTGTAGTAGTGCACGAACGCCACGCCCACGCCCGGCGCGATCATCATCACGGCGCCGAACAGGCCGGCTGTGAACATCATCGAATTCTCATACTGGCGCATCAGAGCGAAAATCAGCACGAAGCCAAGCGTCACCGAACCGATGCTCATCATGTGCTGGCGTAGGCCGATACGCAGCAGCAGGTCCCACAGCAGACCAATCACCACCAGTCCGACCGACAACAGCACCTTCATGGCCTTCTGATAGCGCGACGCCACCCAGTCGAGCGCGGCAAGCACAACAAACGCAACGAACAGGCCGAAAACGGGATTCTGCGAGCCCAGGTCGAAAGCCTTATGCGATGTGGCGAGGTCGTACGGCACCTCGCACACCACGGCGAGAATGAACAGCTGCAGGCCGTACGCGACCCGGCTGTGCGTTTCACGGAAACCCTGCACCAGCAGCCACGCGTAGATCGGAATGGCGAACCAGGACACCACTTCGCTCAGGACCATCGCCGTCAGCGACGTCATATTGTTGGTATCGGAGCCGAAGAACAGCGGCACGATGGTGGTGCTGCCGGCGGACAAGGCCAACGCCACCGCGCCGATGACCTTAAGTTGGAACACCGTCAGTCCGCGACGCTTTTTCCTGTTGCGGCGAGCGCCGCCGAATCCGATTTGGTCGGTCGAATCGGTTCGAGCTCCCTGCTCGGCATAGCCTTCCATATGTCCTCCTATTGCGATTTTTCCGCGCGTCGCACGTGGCACGTGCACCTTACGCACGCCTTACGCACGTATGCCTTTTACGACTTGCGACTTTTCCTTGCGACTTTCCCGCACGCCACAGCGGCTTCCCGCACGTCCCATGCGATTTAAGCTCAGCGCCCACCGCGCGCCTTATGCGTCCAGCACGAATTTCAGCAGCCCGTCGTAGTCGGCTCCGGTAAACGAACATACCGCATGTGCCGAAACGTCCGGGTCGTCCGCCGGTGAAATTTCCGTGCGGAAGTATGCCGCGTCAAGGCCGGCGGAATTGGCGCCGATGATGTCGTTGCGCTCGTCGTTGCCGACCATGAGCGCGTGCTTGGCGGTCACGAATTCACGGTCGAGCGCCAGCATGTACAGGTCGCGTGCGGGCTTGCGGATTTTCTCTTCACTGGAGATGATCACGTCGTCCAGTACGCTGGCAAGGCCGGTCTCTTCCAGTTCGGGGCGTGTGTAGCAGGCCTGCGCGTTGCTCAGCAGCGCCACGACCATGCCGGCGTCCTGCAGTTGTTCGATCATGCCGAGCGCGCCGGGGTACAGCCGGAACAGGCTGGTGCTGCCTTGGCGGAACGCCCATGCGGCTTTCAGCGCGGCCTGCGGTAGCGCGAGTTTCTTTTCCGCTTCCTCGCTGCGATTCATGAGCAGGGACCGGTAGACCGGCAGGATGTCGAATTCGTCCCACCCGTTGCGAACGATTGCACGGTCGGCTTGGTGGACCATTTCGCGGGCTTCGAGCTTTTCGAACTGGTCGCGCATCACGTCGACGGATTCGTACTGCGCGCCCAATTCGGTCACGCAATCGTACAGCGCCTGCCATGCGGCCTCGCTCTGCTCATCGGTACGAATGTCGATCAGCGTTCCGTACAGGTCGAAAAACACCACCTCGTACCGCGGATTGCGCGCTCCGATTCCCACTGTCGTATCCTTTCTGGTTTTCCGGCCCCATTGCCGTATCGGTTACGGCGACCGCAGCTTTGCGGTCGCCGTTTTGTAGCTTCCCTACTGAGAGTATTACTGCAACCGCCAGATTGCAAACGTATGCGGTGGAACAATCAAATAATCGCCATCACCTGCGCTCACATTGCCTTCCATCGGACTGACGGACGAGCCGAGACCACACCAGTATCTCCGTATTCCGCCAATCGGTTCCAAACCCGTTACGGCCACGTCAATAACGCCGACGTGTCTGCCTGGATTGGCGGCCATCAGATAATCGCCGACGCGGAACACGAGTTCGTCGCCTTCCGTATCGACGATATTGCGATTGCCGTCGAACCACTGTGGATCAGACTTGCGCAATGCAATCAACTTCGCGTAATACTCAATCAAATCGCGCTTCTGCCATGCACGGTTCCAATCGAGCCAGTTAAGCTCTTTGGCGGAATCGTAAGAATCAGAGCTGCCGAATTTGGTACGTGCGAACTCCTCGCCGGACAGCATGAACGGGATGCCAGCGGAGGTAAGCGTGATACCCACAGCCAGCTTGTTGGCATCCATCACGTCGGTCAGCGCGGCCGCAATCTGCGGACCGACACCGGCCAGCCCTTCCGCCGAGAAATCGGCGTCATACATGACTTTTGGCACATCCACGGTATTTTCGTTAACGCCTTCGGCCACGGTGCTGCCCAACGAACCAGCCGCAAAGCTCGCGCACAACTTGTCCCACAGCGTGAGGTCGTCGTGCGCGGACACGTATTGAATGACCTGGCCTGCCACTCCTTCCGAATGTTTGCCGCGACGCCACGCGTTCACGGCCTCACGCGCAGCCGCTACGTTCTCGTGCATGCCACCGTTCACATAACCCGGGCGGTCCGAGAAGAACACATGGCCCTTGATGGTGTCTCGCGTGGTGTCGCAGAAGTGGCCGATGCGACTGTCAAGCTTCGACAGGCCTGACTTGTCAGCCAGCACGGTGTCGCTGGGCAGCGGCGCGGTGGCGCCCGCGGACCACGGTTCGCCGTACATGAGAATGTCGCGTCCACGGCCGGGAATCTCATCCAGAGCAGCACGCACGGCATTCATGGTGTCCACGTCAATCAGACCCATCAGGTCGAAACGGAAGCCGTCTATATGGTATTCGCGCGCCCAGAACGTCACGGATTCCACGATGAACCGGCGGAACATCTTACGTTCGGTGGCCATGTCGCAGCCGCAGCCGGAGCCGTTGGCGAACGCCCCGTTGGGCTTGCGGCGCAGGAAGTATTTCGGCACCGTACGTTCGAACCAATTGTCGGTGGAGAACATGTGGTTGTAAACCACATCCATGATCACCTTGATGCCCGCACTGTGCAGCGCCTGCACCATCTGCTTGACTTCGCGGATTCGTGTGGTGCCGTCGAACGGATTGGTGGAGTACGAGCCTTCCGGCACATTGTAATTGATCGGATCGTAGCCCCAGTTATAGCGGTCGCAGGTCGTTTCGTCCACTGAACCGAAGTCGTAAATCGGCATCAGCTGCACTGCAGTGACACCAAGCTTCTTCAGGTACGCAAGGCCGGTCGGAAAGTCGGGATGGCCTTCCAACGACGTACCGTCATCGGCGAACGCAAGATACTTGCCGCGGTGCGATTCGGGGAAACCGCCGGCGGGATCATTGCTGAAATCGCCCACATGGGTTTCCCAGACCACCGTCTGCGCAAGCGGCACGTCCGGCATATGGTCGCGGTACCAACCATCCGGATTGGTGCGGCTGAAGTCCACGACCATGCTGCGCCGGCCGTTCACACCGGCCCCGCGCGCCCACGGATCGGCGACGCGGTCCACGGAACCGCAATCGCGTTCAATCAAAAAGTCGTAATACACGCCGTGCTTGTTGTCGGCGAAATCGTACGTCCAGGAACCGTCGGTTTCAGGACGCATCAGGTACTGTCCGATCAAAGCGTCGCCGTCTTCCCCCATGGAGCCGCGCATGAACAGTCGCAGTGTCACCTTCTTGGCAGAAGGCGCCCAGAGAGCAAACTGGGTGCCGGTTTCAGTAACCACGGCACCCAGCGGCCGTTCCAGACACAGCGGGAACGGTTCGGCGACGCTCGTATTCGGCTGTGCGAAGCTGTCTACGAGCGTCATATCCTTTGCCTTTCTTTAGCCCTTCACGGAGCCCGACATGGACTCCTGATAGAAGCGCTGCATCACAATGAACAGGATGGCGATCGGAACGGAGATCACGACCGCGGCCGCGGCGAAGCGGGCAAACCAGTTCTGGATATATTCCTTCTGCAGCATGAGCCACAGGCCCAATGCCACGGTGTAGTTGGATTGCGTACGGCAGATCACCTTGGCCATGACAAAGTCGAGCCACGGGGTCAGGAAGCCGATGATGGCCTGGTAGACGATCATGGGCTTGCAGATCGGGATGATGATCTTATGGAACACCTGGAAACGGGTGCAACCGTCGAGCAGGGCGGCTTCGTCCAGCGAGGTCGGAATGGTGTCCATATAGCCCTTCATCACGTAGAAGCCAGCGCCGGAACCGGCGGAGTACACGAGAATCAACGCCACGGTAGTCATGGTGCCGCTTGACAGGCCCAAGGCCTTCAAGATGAAGTAGATGGCGGTGACGGCCATGATACCCGGGAACATGCCAAGAATCAGCACAACGTTCATGAAAGTCTTGCGCACACGGAAACGCATACGGCTCATGCAGTATGCCACGGAGAGCACGAAGATCAGAGAAATCGCACAGGTGAAGCAGGCGATGATGAACGTGGTGCCGAACATCTTCGGGAAGTCCAACACGTTGCGGTCGGTGAACAGCACCCTATAGTTGTCCAGAGTCCACTCCTTCGGGAAGAAGGAGCTGGTGTACGGGGCGGTGTTCTTATTGAACGACTCCGCGAACACCCATACGATTGGGACGAGCCAGATGACGGCCAGAATGGCCAGGAACAAGTGGGCGAACACGTCGCCGGTGATACGGCGGATCTTCTGGTCGTGCAGAAGGCCGTGGCTTTCCACTTTGGTTGCGGAATGCTTGTTGCTCATCGGAATGCCTCCTCATTCTTATAGGAGCCGGAATTGCGGTAGGTGATCAGCGAAACGACGGCCAACACGACGAAGGTCATGATGCCGATCACGGCACCGAGATTGTAATCCTGCTTGTCCACGGTCAGCTTGTACAGCCAGGTGATAAGCAAATCAGTGGAGCCTGCGGAATCGCCCAATGGCGTAGGATCGCCGCCGGACAGCAGGTAAATGACGTTGAAGTTGTTCACATTGCCCGTGAAGGTGGTGATCAGATACGGGGTGAGCACGAAGATAATGTACGGCATGGTGATCTTAGTAAAGATCTGCCACCAGTTGGCACCGTCGATCTTCGCCGCCTCATACTGATCGGCCGGAATGTTCTGCAGAATACCAGTGATCTGCATGATGGTGTACGGAATACCGACCCACAGGTTGATGACGATTACGGTGACACGGGCCCAAGTGGCGTTGGTGAAGAACGGCAGCGGACTATCGATCCAACCCCACGTCTGCAGCATGCGGTTCACCGCGCCCTGCGGCTGGAGCATGGTGTGCATGACCAACAGGGACACGAACTGCGGAACGGCGATGGACATGGAGAAGCAGGCACGCCAGAAACCCTTGAAGTGGGTGGTCTTGCGATTGATGATCATAGCCACGAACATGCCGAGGAAGAAGTTCAGGAAGGTGGCGAAGAAGGCCCAGACCAATGTCCACACCAGCACACGTCCGAACAGTACGGCGTTAACGGTGCCGCCGCTGTTGGAGAAAACCTTGGCGAAGTTCTCAAAGCCGACCCAGTGGAACAGCACGAGGTGCTTGTGGTCATAGCTGGTGAATGCCATTGAAATCATGAAGATCAACGGCAGCACGGTGAACACGGCGATGCCCAGCGTGGGCAGGAACATCAGCAGAACGTGCGCCTTGGCATCGAGCAGCTCGCGGACATCGTCCATGAAGCTCGGAGCCTTGCCGTTCTCCTCGAGCAGCACCTGGGACTTGTATGCAGAGCGCACGGACATGACCCACAGGCCGATGAAGGCAGCGGTGATAACCAGAGTGGCGACACCGTACAACAGGATGACCACGGAACGGTCAGGTTCGGTGTAGACCCAGAAGCCGTCGACCAGCTTCTTGCCGCCTGCATTGGTGCCCAAGGTCGGCAACTTGGAAAGATAGTCCACGCCATTGATTGCCATGAACACGAAGTATGCGATTTCCAGCGCCAGCATGGCAATGCCCTTGACATACTGCTTGCGCACGATATCGCCAAGACCAAACACCACTGCGGAAAGCTTAGTGAACAGGTCACCACGCCGGAACGCCGCCCTTACCGTGTAAGGCGACGGAGAAACATAATCAGCACCCTGCTTCCGAAGGCGCTTCATCTCCCGTGGGGAAAGAGTTGTTGCTGTCATTTCGACTGCCCTCTCATATGGATATTGAAAGATAAAAAAAGCTTTGCTCCCGGACAAGGGGAAGGAGAATTTAAAAACCTTGCCCGGGAATGCAAAGCTCGGAGGAGGAGTGAGCCACTATGCAAAGTGGAGAGAGACACCGCGACTCGAAGCGTCTCTCAAAGCTGCAGGATGGCTGGGGGATTTGGCAGTGCCGACCACCCTGCATTCTTCAGTTATTGGATTTTTAGAATTACTGATTTCACTCAGCGATCTTGCCACCGGCCTGCTTGACCCAATCCTGGTACTTGGCGGCAGCGTTGTCCTTGGTGATTTCCTTGTTGACCAGGGCCTTGCCGAAGGTCTCGGCCGGGGTCCACCAATCGTTCATGCCGGACAGACCGGACTGCAGAAGGGCGGTGTTGGCCATGGTGTCAGCCTGGGCCTTGGCTGCGATGTCGTCGGTGGTCAAGTCGGACAGGGACTTGTCGGTCGGCGGGATGGCGCGCATCTCGTAGTGCAGCTTCTGGGCTTCGGTGGAGCCGAGGTAAGCGGCGAACTGGGCGGCGGCCTTCGGATTCTTGGCGTTCGGGTTGTAAGCAGCGGCCTTGGTGGCGGCGAAGGACTTCATCTGCTTCTTCTGGCCGTTCACGGTGAAGGTCGGCAGAGAGGTGGCGGCGTAGTTGTCGCCCAGGGCCTCCTTCACGTCCTTAGCGGACCAGGTACCGGAGAACAGCACGTCGGCGGAGCCATCCTTGATGGCTGCGAGGCCGGAAGCGCCATCGTCGTTGGAGAAGTTCGGGTTGGCGACCACATCAACCAGATAAGAGGTGATATCGGCGCCGTCCTTCGGGAAGACCATGCCTGCGTCAGCATCATTGCCCTTCTCGCCGAACAGGCTCAGGCCATCATAGAAGCCGTTGATGTACCAAGAATTCTGCAGGGAGAACGCGACCTTGGCCTTGGAAAGGATGGTATCGAAGTCCTTGGCCTCATCCTCGGTGATCTTGGACTTGTTGTAGTACATGAACCACGTGTTGTCGGTGTACGGCACGCCATAGAGCTTGCCATCGGTGCCGGTGACGGAGTCGACTTCGAGGTCGCCGTTCTGTTCCTTCACCTGCTTCTCAGCGTCGGTGCCCAGCTGGCCAATGGCCTTGGCGTCCATTAGAACACCCAACTGATCGGAAGCGAACATATAGACATCGGCTGCCGCGGACGGATCAGTGCTGACCTGCTTGGACGCGTCGCCTTCGGAGACCACGTCATTCTTCCACGTGATCTTGTACTCCGGATGCGCCTTGGCGAAGTTCTCTTCGACCTTGCCCAGCCAGTTGGTGTCCTTGGCCTGGTCTTCCTGCGGAGCCCAGACGCTCAGGGTGATGTTCTGGGTGCCGGAGGCCTTCTTATCGCTTCCACCATTGTCGGAGCCGCCGCACGCAGCGAGCGGAACCAGCATGGCAACAGCAGCAGTAAGTCCGATTGCCTTCTTCCAATCGATCTTCATTGATCTTCCTTTCCTCACATATCCTTGTGCACTGCAACATCTCCGGTTGGATGGCATGGACCAAAACCCTGCATACGTTCACATCATCGTTTCTCGGATGATTGCCGACCGCATTGGGGCTACCGAAAATGCATCAGTGCTTGTTAGTGTAGCACGTTTCTGCCAACGTTTGCAATTCAGCGCTATGATTGTTTCAAAGAAACACCGCAAACCGCGAAATATCAAGGAGACACACCCCCATGCTTTCCCCCGCGAAACACCCCCACCCCAAATGGCTTGCCGACGCAATTTTTTATGAAATCTATCCACAGTCCTTCGTCGACTCCAATGGCGACGGCATCGGAGACATCCCCGGAATCACTTTAAAACTGGACTACATCAAGGATCTCGGATGCAACGCGATCTGGCTCAATCCCTGTTTCGACTCGCCATTCAAAGACGCCGGCTACGACGTGCGCGACTACAAAAAGGTGGCATCACGCTACGGCACCAACGACGATCTCATTGCGTTGTTCGACGCCGCCCACCGGCGCGACATGCACGTGATCCTCGATCTCGTGCCAGGCCACACCAGCGAGGAACACGAGTGGTTCCACCGCAGTTGCAAGGTCGAACGAAACAATTATTCCGACCGCTACATCTGGACAGACTCATGGATCTCCGGTGGCGACGGACTGCCATTCATCGGCGGCGAATCGCCCCGCAACGGTACCTACATCTTGAACTTCTTCAAATGCCAGCCGGCGCTCAACTACGGTTTCGCGCACCCCGAACGTAGCTGGCAGAAGCCAGCCCTTGGTCCGGACGCGAAGGCCACTTGCGACGCGATGGTGGACGTCATGCGGTTCTGGCTTTCCCGTGGCGCAGACGGCTTCCGCGTGGATATGGCCGACAGCCTCGTCAAAAAGGACGATGAGGGCAAGCCTTACACCATCCGCACCTGGCAGTACATGTTCGCCCGGATCCGCCCGGCCTTCCCCGAAGCCGCGTTCGTTTCGGAATGGGGACGGCCAGAGGAGTCGATGGCCGCCGGCTTCGACATGGATTTCTATCTCGATTGGCGTTGGGACGGCGTTCCCAACGGCTACAACATGCTGTTGCGCAACGTGGACGACCCGTTGAGCCGCAAGGGCGACAAGAGCTATTTCAACGCCGATTCCGGCACGCCGATCAGCGAATTCCTGGACGAGTACGAGCCGCGTCTGCGCGAAGCGGAAACGGCCGACGGAAATTTTAATTTCATCACCTGCAACCACGACACCGCACGCGTGGCGCCGCGACTGTCGCAGCGCGAAATCGCCCTGGCATACTGCACGCTGTTCGCGATGCCGGGCGTGCCGTTCCTGTATTACGGCGACGAAATCGGCATGCGATACCGCGCACTGCCCGGCAAAGAAGGCGGCTACGTGCGCACCGGTTCGCGCACACCGATGCAGTGGGGTGCGAACGACGCATCCGGAGCACTTCACGTGTCCGATTCTGCAGAATCGGACACTCGGGCTGGCGATGTGACCGGTGGCAGCTACCTGCCCGCCGACCCGTCCGCCGACGCCCCGACCGTCGCCGCACAGCAGGCCGACGCCGAATCACTGTGGCATACGGTGCGCTCCATACTCCACGTCAAGAGGGAATGCGACGCCTTGCGGTCGGGGGCTACGTTCCATGCAATCGAACGCGATAGAGTGTTCGTTTTCGAGCGTTCCACCCACCTGCAGAAGCTGATCATAGCCGTCAATCCAAGCCGCGATTGCAAAGCTTTGCAGTTACCAGATGGTAGTTATCGGACGATTTTCAGCATCGGCGAAAACGAAATTAGCGGCACTTCGCTGCGTCTAGGTCTGCAAAGCTTTGCAATTCTCGAAGCCGAGTAGCAGACGAGCAATGCCCCGTTGAAATAATCGTTTGCAATGCGGAGCGCTGCGCCTTCGTATTGCAAACGATAGTCAATATGGAAAAACAATTCCGGTTATCTATATTCCTGAAATTAGAGCAAAATCGCAATATAGCAACACTCTCTTACCGCAAAACACGCTTTGAAAACGATATCATACCGTGATATAGTTATCTTTGGTGCGAATGCCACCAACATCGAAGCTGCGGCAATCGCAAGCAATGTAGCATGTCAGCCGTCACAAACGGCGCGGAAAGAAGGGACCCATGACACAGACCCAGCAGACCGAAAGCGCAGAACGCATCGCACGACCTCTTATCCAGCTCGCCAAGCTCAATGGCATTTCCACGTCGTATATCGACCAGCTCGGCACCTATGTGGAAATCCGCGACGAAGTGCTCGTCTCCGTATTGGCCGCACTCGGTGTGGACGCATCCAGCGACGAAGCGATCACCGCCTCCTATGCGGCGACCCAGCAGCGCATCGCAGACACACTTGTTGAGCCGACCGTCGTGAAGTTCATCGGCAAGGAAGCCGTCACGCCAATCCGCGCGAAAGGAAACGACGTGGCGCTGAAGCTGACGTTGGAAGACGGCACGGAATATGCGGGCGATCTGACCGCGTATCTGACGGGCTCGAACGCAGATGACGGCTCGCTGCAACTGACGCTGCCGGACGATATTCCCGCCGGCTACCACACGCTGGCCGTCGATGCCGGCCCGCTGCACGCCGAAGCCGCGCTGATCTGCGCACCGGCACGCATCGAACTGCCGCCAGCAGTAGCGGAAAAGCAACGTTGGGGCTGGATGGCACAGATGTACTCCATCCGTTCCGCTGAATCCTGGGGCGCGGGCGACTATGGCGATCTGAAGCTGCTGCTGTCCGACGCGGCAACGAAATCGCATGCCGATTTCATGCTTATCAACCCGATTCACGCCACCGCGCCGGTGCCGCCGCTGGAGCCGTCGCCGTATCTTCCCGAATCGCGTCGTTTTCTCAATGTGACGTACATCCGTCCGCAGGATATCGCTGAATATGCGGAACTCAACGAGGCGGACCAGGCCGAAGTGGCGCGTCTGCACGCGGAAGTCTCGCCAGCCAACGACAGTATCGAGCCGCTCGACATCAATTCCGCTTGGTGGCACAAGCGCCAGGCGCTGCATCTTGTGTACAACGTGCCGCGTTCCGTCGAGCGTCAGGCCGCGTTCGACGCGTTCAAGGAGGCCGCGGGTCCGGATCTGCGCGCGTTCGCCGCATGGTCGGTGGCGTTCCAGGTGTGGGGCGCGCCGTGGGAAGGCACGTGGTTCAAGGACACGAACCGCGATTCGCCTGAAGTGGTGGAGCTCATGCGCGAGCACGCCGATATGGTCGATTTCGAATGCTGGCTGCAGTGGATCGCCGACGAGCAGGTGACAGCCGCGCAGAACGCCGCCCGTGACAGCGGTATGGCACTCGGCCTCATGCAGGATATGGCCGTGGGCGTGCACTCGCTCGGCGCGGACGTGTGGTGGAATCCGGAACGTTTCGCAGTAGGCAGCGTAACCGTGGGCTGCCCACCGGACTTCTACAACCAGCAGGGTCAGGATTGGGGCCAGCCGCCGTTCAATCCGAATTATCTGGCCAAAACTGGTTATGGCGTGTACCGCGAGATGGTGCACAACATGTTCTCGCACGCGGGCGCGGTGCGCATCGACCATGTACTCGGCCTATTCCGTCTGTGGTGGATTCCGCAGGGCGAAGGCGCGCGCGGTGGCGCGTACGTTACGTACGACTATGAGGCGATGATCGCGATCCTGACCATTGAAGCGTCCCGCGTGAACGGTTTGGTGGTCGGCGAGGATCTGGGCACCGTGCCTGATTACGTACGCACGGTACTCGGCGAGCACGGCCTGCTGGGCTGCATGGTAGAATGGTTCGCCCGCGTGGACGACTCCCCCAACGCCGGCGACCCGTACGCCGATCCGTCCACGTACCGCAAGTACGCGCTGGCTTCCGTCACCACGCACGACCTGCCGCCGACCGCCGGCTACCTGCAGTTCGAGCACGTCAAGCTGCGCGAACAGCTGCACCTGCTGTCCGGCCCGGTCGAGGAGTTCCAGGCTTCCGCCACCGCCGAACGCGACGCGATGATGGACCGTCTCGTGGAGTCCGGCCTGATCACGCCGGAAGTGGCGGGCGATGTGGAAGGCCACATCCAGGAAATCGTCGAGGCGATGCACAAGATGCTGCTCAAGTCGCCGTCCGTGCTGCTGCAGGCCGCGCTGGTGGATGGCGTGGGCGAGACGCGCACGCAGAACCAGCCGGGCACGTCCAGTGAATACTCCAACTGGCGTGTGCCGCTGGCAGGCCCGGACCTCAAGGTGGTGCACACCGATGAGGTGTTCGATCTGCCGCGCGTGCAATCGCTTGCCGCCATCATGAACGGCGAGAAGTAGCGTTTAGACTTACCATTCCCCTTTCCTTACAAACCAAAATTCCGGTCCTCCTTGTGGAGGGCCGGAATTTTTCATATACGCAAGGCGATTTGGGAGCAGTTAGGTTCAGCGGTCGATCAGCCCAGCAGCAGCCAGACTGAGGCGTCGCTATCCAGCTTGCCGTCGTCCGTCAACGGCACGGAATTTGCGATGGCGACCGCATCGTCCGGCAGGGCGATCGGCTCGTCGCCGAAATTGGTGACGGACAGGAATCGACGGCCTTCCGTGGCCGGACGCGAGTAGGCGACCACCGTATCGCCCATGTCCAGCAGGTCGGCGGACGTGTCTCCGGTCGCCGTCAGCACCGTCTGTCGCAACTGCAACAGCTTGCGGTACAAGTGCAGCATGGAACCGTTGTCATCGGCCTCGACGTCGGCCGCGAAATCCTTGAACCAGGCCGGCTGCGGCAGGTGCGCGTCGGCGGAATCGCCCTGCTCCGGGCCGAAACCGAACGTGCCGCCGGTGATGAAGTCCGGGCTCCACGAAGCCGGTTCGCCGCAATCGGCAGCCTTCCACGGCATCGGTGCACGGCAGCCGTCACGACCCTTGTCGGTGAAGTTGCGACGGGTGTTGAACGGCGTCGGATCCTCAAGACGATCCCACGGAATGTTCGCCACTTCGAACAGGCCCAGTTCCTCGCCCTGATACACGTAGGCGGAACCCGGCAGGCCCAGTTCCATCAGCGCGGCTGCGCGGGCGCGACGGGTGCCGAGCTCACGATTCTCGCGGTAGGTCTCTCCGTCACGCAACAGCCAATCGTGCGCCAGCTGGTGGTACGGAGCGTCCTTCACCTGCGGCAGACCGAAACGCGACGGACTGCGCGGCACATCGTGGTTGTTCATAACCCACGTCGTGGTGGAACCGTGAGTTTCCTCGGCGGCGCGCAAGCCGTCAGCAATGGCCGTACGGAACTCGTCGGCGAACCAGTTGGCTTCGGCGAACTCGAAATTGAACACCTGGCCGAGCTCGTCGGTGGACGCGTACAGATGCTGCGATTCGGCCTTCACCCACGCCTCGCCGACGGCGAAACGCGGCGGATTGTACTCGTTGAACACCTGACGCCATTCGCGGTAGATGTCGTGCACTTCCGGACGATCCCACAGCGGGCTGAACGCGCCGTCCGCCGGCAGCACATGCTGCACCGCGGCCGGATCCATGTCGGCCAGCGGCACGGAATCGAGGTCCTTGGCCAAGCCGTGCGCCACGTCGATGCGGAAGCCGTCGGTTCCGTGGTCGGACCAGAATCGCAATGTCTTCTTGAATTCCTCGTGCACGTCCGGATTCTTCCAATTCAAATCCGGCTGCTCCTTGGCGAACATGTGCAGGTACCACTGGCCGTCGTCGACCTGCTGCCACGCCGGGCCGCCGAACAGCGACTGCCAGTCGTTCGGCGGCAGCTCGCCGTGCTCGCCGCGGCCTTCGCGGAAGATGTAGCGGTCGCGTGCGGCCGAACCGCGGCCGGCGGCGAGCGCCTCGATGAACATCTTGTGCTTGTTGGACGTGTGGTTCGGCACGATGTCGACGATCACCTTGATGCCGGCTTCATGCGCGGCGGCGGCCATCGCGTCGAAATCGGCCATGGTGCCGAGGCGCGGGTCCACGTTGCGGTAGTCGATCACGTCGTAGCCGCCATCGGCCAGGTCGGACGGGTAGAACGGGCTCAGCCAGATCGCGTCGATGCCGAGATTCTTCAGGTAATCCATTTTCTCGGTGACACCGGCGATGTCTCCCAACCCGTCGCCGTTCACGTCTTTGAAGCTGCGCGGGTAGATCTGGTAGACGACGGCTTGCTTCCACCAATCGTCACGCATGTTGTTTGCTGTCACGATAACCCCTTTTGTCGTAGTCCATCGGATGCGGAGCACTGTCTCCGCTACATGAAAACGATAACATCAAGCAAAGCGAAACGCTAATGAAAACTTAATCATTGCAGCACATCAAACGTTTGACGAAAATGTGCATACTCCAGCTGTATCGAGTAGAATCGCGGAAGATTCGACTTGCATACGTTGCCAACGGATGCCATACGAAAGGCGATTATGAAGTTCCTCTCCCCCGATTCCGGCTTTATGCGCGGCCTGAGCGACGCCGTCGACGCGATCTGGATCAACATTCTGATGCTCGTCACCAGCATTCCGATCATCACGATCGGCGCGGCACTGACCGCCGGCCACGACGCCGTCCGTCGCACGCTGTCCGGCGAAGGCACGGCGACGCGCAATTATTTCAAGGCGTTCCGTTCAAATTTTGCGAAATCGACCGGCTATTGGCTGATTTTCGGCACGACCGGCACGCTGTGCGTCTACTCGTGGATCGTGCTGCAGATCACGCCGCTGCTCATTCCGAAATTCGCGTTGACGATTGTGTGGCTCATCGGTTTCGAATGGGTGTGGGCGTTGCAGGCGCGGTTCGAGAACTCGTTCTGGCGCACGCTTGGCAACGCTTTTGTGTTCGGCGTGAGCAACATCGGCCACACGTTGGCATTGGTTGCGATCGACGCGGTGTACGTGGCGCTGCTCGTGGCCAGCTGGGTTTACATGCCGCAGGGCCTGTTCCTGCTGCTCATACTGGGGTATGGCACGATGCTGATGCTGCATTCGCCGATTCTCGAGCATGTCTTCCGCAAGTACATCAGCAAGTAATTAGGCACGAAAAAAGGGACTGATTCGCATCAGTCCCTTAAATTTTTCTGGGTGAAAATCAGCCCTTCACCGCGCCGCCTTCGGCCCTGCAATTAAGGACCGCGCTACGCGCGGGCTCAACGTTACCCTCGCGGCATAGCCGCTCGGGCTGGAGCCTGGGAACAGCGCACTGCGCTGTTCCCTAAGGGCTGATCGAAGATCAGCCCTTAACGGCTCCAGCCATAACACCCTTGACGATGTACTTCTGGCAGATCAGGTAGAAGATGATGATCGGGATGATGGCCATGACCAGGCATGCCATCATGGCGCCCATATCCACGGAACCATAACCGCCCTTCAGGTACTGCACGGCCACGGAAATGGTCTTGTACTTGCCCAGGTCGAGCGTCAGGTACGGCAGCAGGTAGTCGTTCCAGATCCACATGGCCTGCAGAATAGCCACGGACACAATGGACGGCTTCATGATCGGCACAACGATCTGGAAGAAGATACGCGGCACGGAAGCACCATCGATCATGGCGGATTCTTCCAGCGATTCCGGAATGCCCTTAACCACACCGGTGAAGATGAACACGGCCAGACCAGCGCCGAAGCCCAGATACACGAAGCACAGACCCCACGGGGTGTTGAGCTTGAGCATATCGGCCAGCTTGGAGAGGGTGAACATGACCATCTGGAACGGTACAATCATGTTGAACAGGAACAACGTGTACAGCAGCTTTGCAGCCCAGTTGTTCACGCGGACGATCCACCATGCGCACATCGAAGTGCACACCAGAATCAGCGCCACGGAACCGACAGTGATGAGCAGGGTCCAGCCGAAACTGGCAAAGAAGTTCGTGGTATCGAGGCCACGCGTATAGTTTTCAAGTCCAACGAACGCCTTACCGGTCGGCAGGGAGAACGCGTTACGAGAAATATACGCCTTCTGCTTGAAAGAGTTGATGATCACCAGCACGATCGGGAAGATCCACGCCAGCGAAACCACCGCGAACAGTACGGACCACAGTGCGCCGTGCTTGACTTTTTCTCCGGAGTTCATGCCTCCACCTCCTTGCTCGTGGTGAGCTTGTTCTGGATGAGCGCCACGATGGCCACCAGAATGAAGAACAGCACTGCCTTCGCTTGGCCGACGCCTTCCCAGCCCATACGGCCATAGAACGTGCGGGTAATGTTCATTGCCAGACCTTCAGACATGTTCGACGGAGCGCCGTTGGTCAATGCAAGGTTCTGATCGTACAGCTTGAAGCCGTTGGTGACACATAGGAACGAGCATACGGTGATAGACGGCATCATCAGCGGAATGATGATCTTGAACATGGTCTGGGTGCCGTTTGCGCCGTCCACGGAAGCCGCTTCGAGCACGTCGGTCGGCAGCGACTGCATACCAGCGATGTAGATAATCATCATATAGCCGATCTGCTGCCAGCAAACCAAGATGACCAAGCCCCAGAAGCCGTAGGTTGCGCTATACGTCAACGCGCGGCCCCAGTGAGCGAGAATGCCGTTGAGCAGCAGCATCCAGATGTAGCCCAGGATAATGCCACCGATGAGGTTCGGCATGAAGAACACCGAACGGAAGATGTTGGAGCCCTTGATGGCCTTGGTAAGCATATATGCGATGGCAAACGCAACCACATTGATCACAACCGTAGTGACAATGGTCAGCGCCGTCGAGAAACCTAACGCATGCAGGAATTCCTTATCCGCAAGTGCCTTCTGATAGTTTTTAAGTCCAATGAATTCCGAGTCAGTCACAGTTGTGAACTTGCAGAAACTCAAATACACACCCATGATGAACGGGATTACAAACCCGATGATAAATGCAGCGAACGTCGGTAGCGCAAACAGAGCCCACCACTTTCGTATCGCTTTGCCGGCCATGCTGATCATAGCTTGCCTGCTTTCTTTCCTCTCCATTCCAACACCGCAGCAACGCGGCATGGAAAACCAACTGCCCCAAATCGGCGAATCACTGCATTGTTTTTCGCCTTTTTAGTTTTTACAGTTGTTATAATAAACAGCGCGACGCGAAATGTCAAACGTTGTCATTTTTACATGTCATAAATCATATATTCTGCATCGTTGTCATAGTATTGACAGCCTGAAAGCATTGTAAATATCAGCCCCGCAACAACTGTGGCACAAATGAAAACGTTTGTAATCCAACTTTTGCAAGAGTGTTTCAATACAGTATGCTGAATATCCAGTAGTTCTACTATACAAGGGGTCACCATGAAAAGCAGCATTCAAGACGTGGCACAACTTGCGCACGTCTCCATTTCAACGGTTTCTCGCTCCTTCACACGTCCCGACCTTGTGTCGAAAGCCACGCGTGACAAAGTCATGAAAGCCGCCGACGAATTAAATTTTTCCATCTCGCGCTCCGCTGCAGCACTCAAAACCGGCCGCGCGCTACGAATCGCGGTGCTGATTTCCGGCCGACTCAATCTGTGGTTCAGTTCGTCCATCATGGAAGGACTGAACGAATCCTTCCATGATGAAGGCTACGACATCTCGATCTATCAGATGTCCAGCGCCGAGGAACGCCGCGCGTTCTTCGACATGCTGCCGGTACGCCGCAATGTCGACGCCGTAATCGTCATTTCCTTCGACATCGACAGCAACGAAATCAGGCAACTCAGGTCAGTCGATGTGCCAATCATCGGCATCAATTCGAGCTTGCCGGAAGAGCGCGGCTTCAACGCCGCCGTGCGCATCGATGACAAGCAGGGATCCGAATTGGCCGCACGCCACTTGATAACGCTTGGCCATCGCGATATCGCTTACATCCGTACCGACCGTGAAGTGACGCTGCACTTCAGCGTGCAGGGCCGTTTCGATTCGTTCATGACGTGCTGCAAGTCCAATGGCGTCGAACCGCGCGTGTTCGTTACCGACGAAGGCAAGAACAACATCAGCAAAGTCGTCACGCAGCTGCTCAGCTCGGACCACATGCCCACGGCGATTGCCTGTCAGGAAGACGGCATCGCAATTCCGCTACTGTTCCAGCTGGAACGCAACGGTTTCACAATACCGAACGACATCTCCATCATTGGCTACGACGACAGCACCTACGCTCGCGATCTCGGTTTGACCACCATCCGTCAGACACCGGTCGAGATGGCACACGAGGCGGCCCGTATGACGCTTGCCCTGATTGACAAGCAGCCGCTTGACGAGCCGTTCAAGACGTTTCCCGCACAGCTAATCGTCCGATCGACCACCGCCAGACTGCGTCACTGACGTTTGCCGCACATTGCGCACACGGCAAACGTACGAAACACAGAAAGGCCGTCATCGCAGAACATTGCGATGACGGCCTTCCGTTGTCTCCACAACCGGCTGGGGCGAAGAGAGGAAAGGAAAAATCCTCGACCGCAGCTAGCTTATTCAGTTATTGAATTGCGATTTGCAACTCATGGTGCAACACAATCTCAGTGAGATGCGTCGTACTCAGTCTTCCAACCGTCAACAAACGCGGTCTTGACGGCATTCCAGTCGCCGGTGCCCTGAGCGTACTGAAGGAGGGCGGAACCAAGCTTGTTCTTCCACTCTTCGGACGGCATCATGGTGAAGTTCCAAGAGACTGCAGTCTTGCCGGAGTTCTGATCTTCAACAGCGGCCTGCACCAGCGGATTGTCGGACTTGACATCGCTGAAGGACTTGAACGGGGTGGTGAAGCCCATGGCGCTGGACAGGGACTCGATGCCGGTCTTGCTGGTGACGACCCACTTCAGGAAGTCCTTGGTGGCCTTCTTATCGGCATCGGAAGCCTTGGAGTTGATGCACCAGTAGTTCTCGGAGCCAGTGGCCAGGCCCTGGTTCTTCTCGCCCTTGACGCCGGTGTAGATCGGGATCATGCCGACGGACTCGGCCTTCATGCCGTTCTTCTGCAGATCGGTCCATGCCCAGGTGCCGTTCTGGTAGAACACGGCCTCGCCGAGGGAGAACTCGGAGGTGGCGTCATTACCGGTCTTGGAGCTCAGCTGGGTCGGTTCGGTGGTGGAATCCTTCAGGTACAGGTCGAAGATGTTCTTATACTCCGGCAGGTAGGTGCCCTTGATGGTCTCCGGCTGCTTGGTGACGTTGTCATCCTTGAACTCGTAGTAGAGCGGCAGGTTGGCCAGGTGGGTCTTGAAACGCCAGTCGGAGCTGGAGTCGAAGCCGGCGGAGGTGAATGCGCCCTTGACGCCGAGCTGGTCCTTCTTGGCCTGGATGTCGTCGGCGACGGCCTTCAGGGTATCGAAATTGTCGATATCCTTGACGTCCTTGATCTTGGCGCCATCGGTGGCGATGTACTTGGCCAGCAGATCCTTGTTGTAAATCAGGCCATAGGTCTCCATAGCGTATGGAACGCCAACGACCTTGCTCCCATCCTTGAGGGCGACGTCCTTGTTGATGAGCTGCTTGTACGGCTCAGTGTCCGTCATGTCGTCGGTGTAGGACTTCCAGTTCTGATAGCCGACCGGACCGTTGACCTGGAACAGGGTCGGGGCTTCGGACTTGGCGATCTCGGACTTCAGAGTCTGCTCGTAGGTGCCGGAAGCAGCGGTCTGGACCTTGACCTCGACACCGGTTTCCTTGGTGTAATCCTTGGC
>ERZ773185.240-NODE-240-length-53217-cov-130.050036_pt1 | contig 53217 bp, 45 predicted proteins | sample MGYA00580531_ERZ773185 | MGnify/ENA primary metagenome ERZ773185 (study PRJEB29015, sample SAMEA2737799) | human gut metagenome | biome: human gut; feature: human-associated habitat; material: faeces | place: China | collected 2012 ...
CCAATGGAAGTATTCAACGCAGCTCCAATGGCTGCATGATTAAGATTAAGGTACGATTAGATTTTTTATGATATTTATTTGTCTGTATTAACAAATCCGCACCACCTTCTCCTTCGAAGCAAGGTTAACACCCTTAAACCAAGGCTGACGCCTTGAGGAAAACAAGTAAACCTCGCTTCGCTCGTAAAAGGGAGCAATGAACACTTTTTAGTCGGAACGTTACCCTCGTCATTTTTCCGTCTTTATTTCTCTCTGGAAAAGGTTTACCTAAAAAAGTAAATAGATTTTTCTTCTTATCTTGTATAGAATAAAGGTAGACTCCGGAAGTGTGTCTTCAGGGAAAACGGAGTCTCTGGTATCGTAGGATTCTGGCTCTTGCCGCCCGCTTTGCGGGTTTTCCTGCTTGCATTGATAGACAGGAGTGATATATATGACGAATCGCCAGTGGTTGAAACAGGAAATCAATCAGTGGGTGGATGACGGGGTCATCACGGATGAAGAGGGGAAGGAGCTTTCGGCGCGGTACAAGCACGCGGGGCCTTATCCTTACCGGGAGGCGTTTTTCTTCCTGGCGGCTGTCTGTATCCTTGGCGGGCTTTTCTTTCTGGGGGCCGGGCTTTGGAACGGGCTGACGCAGGATCAGCGTTTCCTTCTTGCAATGGGACCGCTTCTTGTTTCTTTTCTTCTGATGCTGGCTGTGGTTCTTGTGGATAAGAAGATTCCGGATCCTGATGTGATGGAGCCGGATTACCGCGGGACTTCTCTTTCGGATGAAATCCTCGGGTTCGGCGGTGTGTCGGATTCGGATGCTTTCGAGAGTGTGGACAAGATCGGAAAGAAAGCGGGCCTGATGGCAAAGATCGCCTCAGGAACGCGGACGGTGCCGGCAAAGACGTGGCATCATCGCGTGCCTGCTTTTATCCGGGAGGCGGCGGCTACGCTTCATGGGTTCTGCCTTCTTGGCGCTTTCTGGATGGTTTCGGATTCATTCCAGCTTTCTTCGGATATGTATTCGGGGCTTGCGCTCTGTGCGCTGCTGCTCCTTCTGATGTGCATCGTGACGTCTTCGGAGGGGCTTGGTATTCTTTACATGGCGTGCTCGGTCGGGATTTTCTACACGGCGCCGGAGCGCGGATGGCCGGAGATCGTTTCCTGGATTTTCATGATGATCGCGCTGCTTCTCATGGCGCGTATGCTGTATGAGAGGCGCGACAAGGCACTCGTTCTTTTCTCCTGGGGCTGGGCTGTGGGGATTCTTCTCCTCATTTTCTGGTCGGCAGGAAATATGCTCTGGCAGACGCTTTTCTTTTCGCTGGCAGCAGCGCTTACCTGGATGGCAGGCGGCGAGTTCAGGGCATACGGCATCGGCGCACAGGCAATGCGTTTCTTCGGCGGCGTTGCAGTCTTCGCGGTACTTCTGGAAGGCGCGTACGGCGCTGTATGGCAGAATATTTCAGGCAGCTTCTTCCTTTGGGCTGTTTTCATTTTCTTCCTTGTCATTGATGCGATTCTTCTTTTCCGCATGGGAACGAAGGCTGAATGGCTTTCTATCCTGGCAGGGCTGACGCCATTTATCATGGGTCTCGCGGCGATTGCGGCGATCTTTGATCCGGCAGGGGCTTTCCCTCCTATGATCGTTTCGGTCTATACGGGCGTCCTTGCCATCGGCGTTATTTTAAGGGGCTATCAGATGGACAGGCCTGCGCAGCAGTGGTCGGGTTTCCTCCTCCTCTGCGGCGGCGGTGCGATCCGTGTCATTGACTCGGCTCTGTCGTATGGCGAGCGCGGTGCGTTCTTCATCGCGGCTGGTCTTCTTTCCGCTTTCATCTGCTACATTCTCTATCTTCCGGGCAAGAAGAAGAGAAAGAAGAAGGTAAAGGCAAGGCCTTCCGCTCCGCTTGCAGAACAGGAAGGAAAGGAGGATGAGAGCCATGATAAATAAGAGACTTTCACTCATCCTTCTGGCGATTGTCGTCGTCATCGAAGTGGTCACGCTCATTTTCATGAGGGGCGATTACAGAAGTGTCATGACAACGGGCGCAGAATACAAGGTCCCCGCGCAGATCCAGTTCAAGGGGGATTTCTATAACAAGAATTATCTGGGTATCACGATTCCTATCACGGAAGCGCCATGGGAAGGATCGGCTCCTGCCCACAGGGGCGAGGAAATTTACTTGAAGCCTGTCGTCGATAATGACGGCCTCATGACGATTTCCGGTGCCACGGACAAGGAACCCGGCGGCAACTATATCATCACCCGCGTCGAATCGATCAATGACAGCGGCGATGTGGTCCGCTTCGCATTCCCGGCCAGCCGTCTCTACATGTCTCCTGAACAGCTGAAGAAGCTCTCTGTCGTCGAGCTTTCCGAGCGCGTGCAGGTGAAGGACGAGAAGGGCAAGAAGGTCGAGACACGCATGAAGAATGAAATTTACGCGCAGATCAAGATCAAGGACGGCCGTGTCGTCATTTCCCAGGCGCTTGTCAATGGTTCTCCGGTCGACCAGACCTTCCTGACGGTCGGCAAGAGGCTCTCGGTGAAGTATGCGAGCGGCCCGAAGGAGAAGGATACTTATTCGGTAGGCGGAACGAAGGAAGAAGTCGATCCGGCTGAAAATATATAATTTCCCGTCAATTTTGACGATTTCATAGAGAGAGGCGGATAGCAATGTATATTATCCTGATGCGTCACGGTGAAGCAGTTCCCCAGACGGAAGAAGTGTCTAATCAGAACCGTTCCCTGACGCCAAAAGGCATGCGTCAGGTGAGAAAGTCCGCGCGGATGCTGGCCCATTTCCTGAAGGAAAATCCGATCCGCATTTACACGAGCCCTTATTACAGGACGCGCCAGACGGCGGGGATCCTGGCCGAGGAGTGCTTTGCCGAGGAAATCCATACGGCAGACGAGCTCCTGCAGAGCAGCTGGCAGATGGTCGCCAACCACATCATCCAGGACGGCTCTCCGATTGCGCTCGTCAGTCATCATCCGTTCCTGCAGGCATACCTTCTTTCCTCCTGCAGTGCGGCTATCAAGTTCGACCTGGCAGGGATTGCCATCATCGATTATGACGTGAAATGGAAACAGGGGAAATTCATCGGCTACATCACCCCGGGGCTGAAGCAGCTGAAGAAAGAGGACTGATACGATGAAGAAACTTTTGACGATTGCAGGCTCGGATTCTTCCGGCGGCGCAGGCATCCAGGCAGACCTGAAGACGTTTGCGGCGCTCGGTACGTACGGTATGAGCGCAATCTGTGCGCTGACGGCGCAGAATACACAGGGCGTCACCATGGTGGTGAATACGCCTGAGGAAATGGTGGAGGCGCAGCTGGACGCCATTTATTCGGACATTCCGCCCGACGGCGTGAAGACGGGGATGCTTTCCACCTCCGGCATCACAAAGACGGTCGCATCCTACCTCGAAAAGCATCTGGCATCACCCTTAGTCGTCGATCCTGTCATGGTCGCTACGACCGGCGCCGTGCTTCTTGAAAAGGATGCCATCGAAGCGTATAAGACAAAGCTCATTCCACTTGCCACATTGATCACTCCGAATATTCCGGAAGCGGAAGTGCTCTCTGGGATGGAGATCCATTCGGCTGACGATATGCGCGCTGCGGCAAAGAAGCTCTCCCTTCTGGGCTGCCAGGCAGTCCTCGTGAAGGGCGGCCACCGCGTGGAAGATGCGATGGATATCCTCTATGACGGCAGCGATTTCCATGTCTATAAAGGCGAACGAATTGAGACGGACAATACGCACGGCACAGGCTGCACGCTGTCCTCGGCTCTGGCCGTCATGCTGGCAAGGGGCCTTTCGATAGCAGACGCTGTCACCGGCGCGAAGAAATACATTTCCGGAGCCATCAAGAGAGGCGCTGCCGATTCTGTCGGTCATGGAAACGGCCCTGTCCATCATTTCTGGTTCTACGGGGACAAGTGGGGGGATATGGAATGAATTATCCTTTCTTCGCCTTCATGGCGCGCCTGAAGTACATCGCGCGCTGGGGGCTGATGCGGAATTCCATCCCTGAAAACGATGCCGAGCATACGCTGCAGACGGTCATGATCGCTCATGCGCTGGCTGTCATCAGAAGGGACATTTTCCACGAGGAAGCTGATCCGGAGCGGTGCGCGGCTCTTGCGCTCTACCATGATGCAAGCGAAGTCTTCACGGGAGACATGCCGACGCCGGTCAAGTACTTCACCGAAGACCTTCGGGAGAGGTACCAGGAAATCGAAGATGAGGCAAGGGAAAAGCTTTTAAAGACGCTTCCGCCTGAGCTGCGCGAATCCTACCGCCCGTATGTGGCAGATATGGAAAAGGATCCGTCCTGGCCGCTTGCCAAGGCGGCGGATACGATGAGCGCCTACCTCAAGTGCGCTGAGGAAATCCAGAGCGGGAACAGCGAGTTCCACGAAGCTTTCGAATCGACGGGAGAGAAGCTGAAAGCACTCCATCTGAAGGAAGTCGACTGGTTCCTCGATCATTTCGCAGGCAGCTTCTCGGAGACGCTTGATGAAATGAACCTGCATATAAAATAGAAAAGAGCCGCTGGCGGCAGTCTTGCCATGGCGGCTTTTACTTTTTGGAGGATATATGAATATAACGATCAGAGAAGTGACGGAAGAAGACGCAGAGGCGCTCTCTGCCATCTATCGTCCGTATGTGGAAGAGACGGGAATCACCTTCGAGTACGTACCGCCCGATGCGGAAGAATTCAGACGCCGCATACAGCACACGAAGGAAAAGTATCCTTACCTTGCCGCCTGCGATGAAGGCAGGATCATCGGCTATGCCTACGCCGGGACTTTCATAGGAAGAAGCGCCAGCGACTGGAATGTGGAGCTTTCGATTTACATGGACAGGAACGAAAAGGGAAGAGGCGCAGGGTGCATGCTTTATGAAGCGCTCGAAGAGAAACTTAGGAAGATGGGAGTCATCAACCTGTATTCCGCCATTGCGTGCCCGTCGGGTGAGCCCGATGATTTCCTGGACAATGGAAGCCGCGATTTCCATGAGCACCTCGGATTTCATGAGACGGCACATTTCAGGAAGTGCGGTTTCAAAACGGGCCGCTGGGTCGATCTCATCTGGATGGAAAAGACCATCGGAGACAAGGAAGGCGCGCCGGGAAAATTTTATCCATGGAATGAAGTGAAATAAGAAGAAGTGAAATAAGACTTAACTTATATAAGATGGGGCTGTGACAAAATGTGCAATCATTTCGCCACAGCCCCTTTTGCGTGGGGAGATTCCATTAGAAGATTATCCAACACATTTATATATTTGTGTTATCTGAAAACCTAAAAACCTCGCTGCGCTCGAGAACTACATCTCATTCGTCAGCTACGCTGCCACCTTCTCCTTTCGGAGCAAGGTTAACACCCTCAAACCTCGCTTCGCTCGAGAAAAGGGAAAGCAGAGTTTTAACGGATTTTGTCACAGCCCAATTTTCTATTGCTAAAAATGAATTGTAAACGTTGAAACGGGAATACAGTTGTTATATCATAAAGATGTTGTTAACCGATTTATTTTAGACAAAGAACAATTGGAGGCAGGATGGTAAAGAACATGACAGCAGAACAGGGCAGGACGAAGGAAATCGTGCTCTTCGGCCTGTTCACGGCGCTGACGGCAATCGGCGCATTCATCCGCATACCGGTTCCGGTTTGTCCCTTCACGCTGCAGCTTCTCTTCACGACGCTGGCAGGGCTGATCCTGGGGAGCAGGAGAGGCGCGCTTTCCGTCGGGCTGTACGTCCTTCTGGGCCTTTCAGGCGTGCCGGTCTTCACGGAAGGAGGCGGTCTTTCTTACATCTTCCAGCCAACGTTCGGCTACCTCATCGGATTCATCGCGGGCGCCTGGGTGACGGGCAGGATCCGCGAGATCACGGGCGGGAAATCGTTTGGACAGATTCTTCTGGCAAACCTTTCCGGGCTTCTGGTCGTCTATCTTTTCGGCATGGTGTATGTCTATATCATCAATAATTTCTACCTTGGAACACCGATCGGCATCTGGCCGGTCGTGCTGTATTGCTTCATTCTGGCGGTGCCGGGGGACATTTGTCTCTGCCTTCTGGCGGCTGTCATGGCAAGGCGTCTCGAAAGAGCAGCCGGGGATTTCATCCGGTAATTTCAACGAAAGAAGGAGCATGAAATGAGCAAAGGACTTTTCATTACAGGAACGGACACGGATATCGGCAAGACGTATGTGACGGCGCTGATCGTCAAGACGCTGAGAAAGTCGGGCTATGACGCAGGCTACTACAAGGCGGCCATCAGCGGAGCACCCACGGTCGCTGCGTCGGATGCGGGCTTCGTCAACAAGTTCGCGGACATCAATGAACCGGAGGACATGATTCTTTCCTATCTCTACCAGCATGCCGTTTCTCCGCATCTGGCAGCACAGATGGAAGGAAATCCGGTCGAGCTTCCTGTCGTCGAGAAAGCATGGAAACGCGTGACGGAGAAATTTCCCTACGTCGTCATGGAAGGATCCGGCGGCATTGCATGCCCGATCCGCCGCGATGAAAAAGCAAAGATCGACCTGACAGACATCATCAGGATGCTGAAGCTTCCGGTCCTCGTCATTGCAGACGCCGGCCTTGGCACGATCAACCATGTCGTCACGACGATCGAATACACCAGAGCGCGCGGCATCCCGGTGAAGGGCGTCATCCTCAATAACTGGAAGGGCGGCGTGATGGAAGAGGACAATATCAAGATGATTGAAGAAATGTCCGGCGTTCCTGTCATTGCCAAGGTCAAGAGAGGGGACGAGATCCTCACCTGCGATCCGAAAGTACTGGCAGACTGCTTCGACGAAGTGTAAATATTCCGGCGGCCGTACACCGCTTATGAAAAGGAAAAGGAGAATCCAATGACTGAAAAAATTGACTGGCAGGCAGAAGACAAAAAATATATCTGGCATCCCGCCATGCAGATGAAAGACAACGAAGTATTTCCTCCGGTCGTCATCGACCATGCCAAGGGCGTCTACCTCTATGACACCGAAGGCAAGCCTTACCTCGACATCATTTCCTCCTGGTGGTGCAACCTCCTCGGCCACTGCAATCCGGAAATCAACGAAGCGCTGAAGCGTCAGATCAACACACTCGAACACGTCATCTTCACGAACTTCTCCCACAAGCCGGCCATCGAGCTCTCCCGCGAACTTGCTGAGCTCCTGCCGAGGGGACTCACAAAATTCACCTATCACGACAATGGTTCCTCTGCTGTCGAAGCGGCGATGAAGATGGCATACCAGTACCACAACCAGACCGGCCATCCGGAAAGACAGAAATTCATGTGCCTGGATTCCTCCTACCACGGTGAAACCATCGGCGCCCTTTCCGTCGGCTCCATGGACGACTACGCAGGCATTTTCCATCCGCTCCTCATGGACAATATCCATTTCAAAGGCCTTGACTGCTACCGCTGCCCGTACGGCAAGACAAGAGAGACATGTAATATCGAATGCTTCGAAAGCGCAGAAGAAGCCTTCGAGAAATTCGGCAAGGAAACCGCAGCCTGCATCGTAGAGCCAGTCCTCCAGGGCGCTGCCGGCATGAGAATGTACCCGCCGGCCTACCTGACAAAACTCCGTGCACTCTGTGACAAGTACGGCGTGCTCCTCATCGACGACGAAATCGCAGCCGGATTTGGCCGCACAGGCAAACTCTTTGCCATCGAACACGCAGGCGTCAGCCCGGACATCCTCTGTACATCCAAAGGCCTCACTGCAGGCTACATGCCGATGTCCATCACCGTCACCACTGACAAAGTCTATGACGCCTTCTACGACGACTACGGCACTCACAAAGCCTTCGTCCACAGCCACACCTACGCAGGCAACCCGATGGGCTGCGCCATCGCCCTCGAAGTCCTGAAAATCATGAAACGCGATCACATCCTGGACAAAGTCAACGAAGACGGCAAGTACCTCCACGAAGAACTCATGAAAGCCCTCGGCCATCATAAGAACGTAGGCGAAATCCGCCACATCGGCCTCATCAACGCCATCGAACTCGTAGAAGACCCGGCCACAAAGAAAGCCTTCCCGGCTGAAAAGAGAATCGGCTGGCATGTCTTCCGTAAAGCCATGGCCAAAGGCCTCGTCCTCCGTCCGATGGGTGACGTCATCTACTTCAACCCGCCGCTCAACATCTCCAGAGAAGACCTCGACAAAGGCGTCGCACTCTGCAAGGAAGCCGTTGAAGCAGTACTGGGGGAATGAAATAGGGAAGAATAAGGAATAAGAAATAAGAAATACGAAATACGAAAAGGAGAGCCATCGAGGCCCTCCTTTTCGTGTGGGAATCCTTCCCACAAAACCGTACAACCGCGGCAAGGCCGCGGGGAAACTTCACCTCTTTCGTCGCCTAACGGCGCCACTTCCTCCGTGGAGGCAGCTTTTGGCTAGTCCGCTTGCCGGTATTCCCATATTTTGCGAGGATGTTCCCTTCAAAACCATACAACCGCGGCCTTGCCGCGTGGAACTTCAGTTTTCGTCGTCTAACGGTGCGGCCTCCCGCTGTGTGGGCAACTTTCGGTTGGCCCGCTTGCCGATATTCTCATTTGATGCTCAACTGGTACATCGGGATTGTCATGCTTTAGGCTTCCCCACGGGGGAGCTGGCGACGGAGTCGACTGAGGAGGTGCAGTTTCTCAGCCGCAGGCTGGTTTTATGGTTTTTAAAAGAGATGCAGTTTCCCTTGTTTTCATATTTCCTTCGGAACGAGGTCTTCGTGGCCTAGTTCTTTCAGACGTTCAATGGTAATGTAGTCGATTTGGTCGCATACGGAGTCAAAGTATTTAACCAAATCCCAATTGGTATAACGCAGGACGCAGTTGTTTTGGATTTCCAGTTTTTTGGTGCGCCACTGGTTGTATTTCAGTCCGAAATCTGAGTAGTGCTGGGATCCGTCGAGTTCGATGATGAGTTTCGCTTTTGGACAGTAGAAGTCAGCGATAAATTGCCCGATTATGTATTGCCTTCTGAAGTGTGGACGATAGAATTTCAGGAATTCATACCACAGCTTGGACTCCTGCCTTGTCATGTTGTTTCTAAGTGCTCTCGAACGGTCTTTCATTTGATTGCTTAGCGGCATGTGTTCTTTCATGAGAAGCTCCTTTCCTGCCAAATTTTCGTGAATATTCTTTCTTATTTATACAAGAAAAGGCGTGTCAGAAGCAATACATTCCCTAATCCAAAAACCCCTCCGGCTTTCGGCCGGAGGGGTTTCCTTTTCTGTATTTTTTTAAGATATATGCAGCGTGTTTTTGAAGTCTTTGATGTAGTGTCTGGATACCGGAACTTTTTCCTTGGGGAAGTAGTTCATGGTGAGGAGGAGGGTGCCGTTGTCCTGGCTTTCTAGTTCCTGGATCATGGCAAGGTTTACGATGTAGCCTTTGTGGGTGCGGAAGAAGCCGTGGGGCGCGAGGAGCTGTTCGGCGTCTCTTAGGGCCATCCTGGATTCTATGATGCCGCTGGTGGTGTAGAAGAGGGAGCGGTCGGATTTTTCTGTGGAGATGATGATGATTTCCTGTGCGGGGGAGATCATGACTGTCTTGTCCTTGGTCTGAAGGGAGATGCGCTGGGAGGTGTTGATGATTTCTCCCGGGGAGCGGTGGTTTTCGCGGAGTTCGAGGCTGTCTGCGTATCTTTTGATGGTTCTCTGGATGCGTTTTTCATCGTAGGGTTTCAGGATGTAGTCGAAGGCTTCGAGATCGAAGGCCTGGACGGCGAACTGGCTGTAGCCTGTGGCGAAGACGATTTTGACGGGATAGTCTCTTCTCTGGATTTCCTTGGCGCATTCGAGGCCGTTCATGAAGGGCATTTCGATGTCAAGGAAGAGGATGTCTACGTTCGGGTGGACGTTCAGGAAGTCGAGGACTTCTTTTCCGTTCTTGCATTCTCCGACGATCTGGACGCCGGGAATGGTCGCGAGTTCGTATTTCAGTTCTCCTCTGGCAGGGATTTCGTCATCGGCTACCAGGACGCGTATGTCTTGCATGGTTCAAAGGCTCCTTTTTCTGTTTCAGACTGTGGGATTTGGTGAAAGGTTCATGGCTGCATTTTCTTCAGCTTCGGCCTGTTCGGCTGCTTTTTCTTCTTCAGCGGTGACTTTCGGAATGTTCGTGAAGACGAGGGTGCCTCTTCCTTCGCGGCTGATGATGTGGAGGCCGCTTCGTTCTCCGAAGAGGGAGATGAGGCGCTGGTGGACGTTGATGAGTCCTATGTGGTCGCGGCGTTTGTGATCGCGGAGAAGTCTCTTTCTCTTGGCTCTTGCGATGCCGACGCCGGTGTCGTAGACGTAGATCTTGTAGTGGTCGTCATGCTCGATGAGGCCTGCTTTGATCTGCCCGCCTTCAGGACGTTTGAAGATGCCGTGGATGACGGCGTTTTCTACGAGGGGCTGAAGGAGAAGGGGCGGGACCATGATGTCGTCGAGCTTGTCTTTCGGGAAGTCGTATTCGATCTGGAGACGGTCGCCGAAGCGGGCTCTTTCGAGTTCCGTGTAGCACTCGATGACGTGAAGCTCTTCAGAAAGGGGGATGAGCTTGGACGGGTTGTTGAGGCTGTGGCGGAAGTAGTCGGACAGGTACTGGATGAGGCGTCTGGCTGTTTCCGGATCGCTTCGGACGTAGTAGGAAATGGTGTTTAGTGTGTTGTAGAGGAAATGCGGATTGATCTGCGCTTGGAGGGCCCGGATTTCCGCTTCGGCCAGCAGGTTTTCCTCTTCCTTCAGTTTCTCGGACTCGTAGATGGATTCGAGGATGTGGCAGATGCCGTGAAGGAATTCGGTGCCTGTATTGGTGAAGGTGTCTCCTTTGGATTTGGCGGCGAAGATGGAGCCGACGACTTTGCCCTTGTACTTGACGGGGAGGGTGATGAGGTGAGGGAGGTCAGGAAGCGAGTGCTGCAGTTTCAGTATCGCGATTTCCGCATCGCCCTGGTTCTTGTCGGCGTCGTCTTTATAATTGGTTCTTGTATAAATCTGATCATTATATAAGATGGCGGCCCAGATGAGGCTGGGGAGCGATGTCGTCATGATTTCCGTGACGCGCGCGACGGAGAAGGATTTGAATCCGTCGTGAAGTGTCGAGAAAAGTGTGATGACGGCATTGAAGGTGCTCTTTGTCGTCTGTGTCCTTTCGGAGTCTCTCTGGTGGATGAAGAATTCCATGGCCAGGTAGAAGATGCTGACGGCAATCGTGTTTGTCGCGATAACCGGAAGCGACAGGTGGAAGAAGTTCACCGGATATGTCGTGGTCGTCGGCCAGGTGAGGAAGGCGAAGAAAATCCAGAAGAGGAATTCAAGGATGAACGCATAGAGGAAGGACCAGAACCAGAGATTGTGGTAGTGATGCTTCAGACGGTAGGAGAGGAATCCTGCCGCGATGCCCTGGATGATGGAGAGTCCGCCGTGGATGAAGGAGGAATCCGTATTGATGAAGAAGGCGCGGTGGATGCCGACGATGGTGCCGACGGCCGTCCCTACGATCGGTCCTCCGACGAAGCCACCGAGGATGATCCCGACGGCTCTGAAATTGATGATCCCGCCTCCGGCTCTGACGTTCCAGTACGTCCCGCAGAGTCCTATGACAGAGAATAGTATGATGAAAATTCCTATTTGCTGCCTTGTGAATTCCTTTGCCGTGATGGCCTGCCTGAAGAAGGAGGTGCGGCAGATGAGGAGAAGGAGCAGAAGGAATAAGGATATGCCAAACCAGACATGCTGGATCCCTATGATCCAATTAGGTTCCATGTTGTCACCTCAAAATGCTAAATCAAGTAAGCGGTGTATTTTGCCCGAAAAGTGCGATGAAGGCCGCCTCCGGGAATAAGTATATTATAATTAATACCTTATGTATGTGCAAAGAATCATAGATTATTCAGCATGTATTACAAAATGGGATTAATAACCACTTTCTCAAGAAGTTCCGGTCAATGCAGATTTTTCTATAAGTGTTTTATCTCTATAAGTGTTTTATCTATGATGTAATTAACGGATAATTGCATCTCATCTGCGAATATCTGCATCTTACCCGTCTTGCATCTTACCCTTTTGTACTTGCATCTTATCGCAAAAATAGAGAAGTGACCTTACATTTCCTATATACTGTAACCGATGAAATTCAATGGAATATCTGTGTCTTATGCGCATATATTACTACCATTATACCAAATCTTTCGGGTGGTGCGCGAGAGGCGGATTTCCCGAAAGGGGTGAATTGATTCTGGCTCGTAGCCTTCTGGGAAGAGAAGGCTGTTATAGAGTAAATTCATGTACAGAAAAACTGTACGAGTAAAGAAAGGAAGGGATTTTCATGATTATTTATGGTGTTGCTCTTCTGGCAGGCTGCTTCATGGTAGGCAACCTGATCGGCGACATGCTGGGCGTTGTTCTGGGGGTCAAGGCTAACATCGGCGGCGTAGGTTTTGCTATGTTGTTCCTGATCATCATCTCCAGCTGGGCACAGAAGAAGGGTCTCATGAAGGAACCGGAAGAACAGGGTATCAAATTCTGGTCCGCTATGTACATTCCGATCGTCGTAGCAATGAGCTCCATCCAGAACGTAGCAGCTGCACTGAGCGGCGGCGTTGTCGCAGCAGCAGGCGGCATTCTGGCAGTAGCAGTTGGTTTCCTCCTGATTCCGGTACTGGCTAAGAAACAGCCATCCGCAGAAGTATCTGCAGCAAAACCGGAAGACAAGAAATAATTCTAGAAAAGAAAAGGAGGTAACAACATGGATATTGTAGCTATTGCAACAAAACTGTTCAATTCAAACGGCATGGTCTTCTCGTTTATGCTTCTTGGTATCATCATGTATTTCGCTTACAAAATTGGGAAGTTGACTCATGGCCGTATCCACGGCAGTGCTATCGCTATTTTCTTCGGTCTGGTTCTCGCTTATATCGGCGGTGCAATGACCGGAGGCCACAAAGGTATCGCTGACGTTCCGCTCTTCGCAGGCATGGGCCTCGTAGGCGGCGCTATGTTCAGAGATTTCGCTATCGTTTCCACCGCATTCGGTGCTGACCTGGCAGAAATCAAAAAAATCGGTGTAAGAGGCGTTCTGTCCCTGTTCATCGGTGAATTCATCTGCCTGCTCGCAGGCTTCGCTGTTGCTTATCCGCTGGGATACACTGATCCAATCGATCTGGTAACCATCGGCGCAGGCATTGCAACATTCGTTGTAGGACCTGTTACCGGCGCAGCACTCGGTGCTTCTTCTGAAGTTATCGCTATTTCCATCGCAGCTGGCGTTGTTAAGTCCGTACTCGTTATGGTCGTAACTCCGTTCGTTGCTAAGATTTTCGGCCTTGACAACCCGCAGTCTGCTATGGCATTCGGCGGCATCATGGGCACCACTTCCGGCACCGCTGCTGGTATGGCTGCTGTTGATCCGAAGCTCGTTCCATACGCAGCTATGACAGCAACATTCTACACCGGCCTCGGCTGCCTGCTCTTCCCATCTGTATTCTATTTCCTGACTCAGATGATCTTCGGTTAATCCGAACCAACAATGTGATTTAACAGAGGTCTGACGCAGCTCCCGCGCCGGATCTTTGGCTAACTCATGCGCCGGCTGACGTAACTTTTACAGACGCGGGCGTAAGAGCTGTACTATAATAATAAGGGGCAGGAGCAATGAAAAACCTGTCATTCATTTGTTTTTATGTTTATTGTGTATAGAAAGGATTGAGAAGATGTTAGAAATCAAACCAAGCACGAAAAACTGGAACACCAGAGGCGAAGACACCGCTGCAAGACTGAAAGATGGTTCTGCATACGCTAAAGGCAAGATCGTAGCTGCTGAAGATACCGTAAAACTCCTCGAAGCAGTACTCCGTCCAGGCGACAAAGTCAATATCGAAGGCGATAACCAGAAACAGGCTGATTTCCTCGCAAAACAGCTTTGCGAAGTAGATCCGACCAAGGTTCATGACCTTCATATGATCCAGTCCACCCTGTCCATTCCGGAACATCTCGATGTTTTCGAAAAGGGCATCGCTCACAAACTTGATTTCGCATATGCAGGAAGCCAGGGCAAACGTCTGGCTCAGATGGTACAGAACGGCGGCGTAGAACTCGGCGCTATCCATACCTATCTGGAAATGTACTCCCGCTACTTCATCGACCTGGTACCGAGAGTTTCCCTCGTTACCGCTGATGCAGCTGATGCTGAAGGCAACATCTACACCGGTTTCTCCACTGAAGATACACCAGCTATCGTTGAAGCAACCAAATTCAACCAGGGCATCGTAATTTTCCAGGTCAACAAGATTGTTGACAAACTGCCAAGAGTCGACATCCCGGCTGACTGGGTTGACTATGTCATCGAAAGCCCGACTCCTTACATGCTGAACCCGCTGTTCACCCGCGACCCGGCAAAGATCACCGACGAACGTATCCTTAAAGCTATGATGGCTATCAAAGGCATCTATGCTGAATACGGCGTAAAGGTTCTGAACCACGGCGTAGGCTTCGATACCGCTGCTGTAGAACTGATTCTCCCGACCTTCGCTGAAAATCTCGGCCTGCGCGGCAAGATCTGCACCCACTGGGTACTGAATCCGCATCCGACCCTGATTCCGGCTATCGAAACTGGCTGGGCACAGGCTATCTACTCCTTCGGTTCCGAAGTAGGTATGGAAGAATACATCAAAGCTCGTTCCGACATCTTCGCTATCGGACCGGACGGCACCATGCGTTCCAACCGTGCATTCGCACAGGCAGCTGGCCACTATGCAGCTGATATGTTCATCGGCTCCACCATGCAGATCGACCGCTTCGGCAACAGCTCCACCGCTACAAAGAACAACGTAGCAGGCTTCGGCGGCGCTCCGAACATGGGCTGCGATGCTAAAGGCCGTCGTCATGTAACCGAAGCTTGGAAGAAAGCCGGCGAAGAAGTAGCTAACCGCTATGAACTCATGGGCGACAGAAACCGCGGCAAGAAGCTGGTTGTTCAGATGATCACCACCGTTTCCGAAAAAGGCTTCCCGGGCTTCGTAGAACAGCTTGACGCTGTAGCTCTGCAGAAGAACGCAAACCTGGATCTGGAACCAATCATGATCTACTCTGATGACCTGACCCACATCGTATCCGAAGTAGGTATCGCTTACCTCCACAAGTGCCACAACATGGAAGAAAGAATGAACGCTATCCGCGCTGTAGCAGGCAAGACAGAAGTAGGCAAACTCGAAGATCCGGAAATCACCAAGAAACTCCGCAAGGAAGGCATCGTAAAACTTCCGGAAGACCTCGGTGTCAACCCGGCTGAAGCAACCAGAGATCTGCTGGCTGCTAAGAACATGAAGGACCTCGTTGACTGGTCTGGCGGACTCTATGATCCGCCGGCTAAATTCAGAAACTGGTAATCCATTCAGTTCTTGAGTAAAGCTGTGAAATAAAAGGGGCTGTGACAAAATGTGCAATCATTTTGCCGCAGCTCCTTTTTGCGTGGGTATAGTGGGTATATTCGATTAGAGGATTATCTAACAAATGTATTTATCGACTCTATCTGAAAACCTCAAAACCTCGCTGCGCTCGAAAACTACTGTATTCCCGGTCTCCGACCGGACCTTCTCCTTCGGAGCAAGGTCAACACCCTTAAACCTCGCTTCGCTCGAGAAAAGAAAAAAGCAGCGTTTTAACGGATTTTGTCACAGCCCCTTTTTGTTATTCTGGAATTTGTTTCTGTGATTCTGAAATGAGGTCTTCGTGGCCTAGTTCTTTCAATCGTTCACTCGTGATGCTTTCAATGTGTTTGCATACACCGTTAAAATTGAAGAAGATATCAGCTTCAGAGTACCTGAGAACACCGTTGCTCTGAAGTTCGCTTTTCCGCTGATTCCACTTTTCGTATGACAGGCCCAAATCGGAATGCCGGCTTTTGTTCTCTACTTCTATGATGAGTTTTGCTTTAGAGCAGTAGAAGTCAGCAATATAATTTCCAATCACAAATTTCCTTCTGAAGCGGGGCTGATGCTTCCTGAGGAACCTGAACCAAAGATTCGATTCCATACCTGTCATTGTTTTCCTCTGCGCCTTGGCACGTTCTTTCATTTCTCTGTTGAGGGGCGTAAAGTCAGCCATAATTTTCTCCTTTCTAACATTTAAATTTTTTCCGGATACTCTCCCTTATTTATACTATATTAATTACATAGTACGCAATATACCTTTCACAAAAAAGGAGCAGCCCTTTTCAGAACTGCTCTTTCTAATTCCTATTCAATTAATTGTTTGCAGATTTCTCACTTCTAAGGAGGATGACCTGGTTCTTCCCTGCGCCTTTTGCGGTGTAGAGGGCGCTGTCCATTCTTCTGTAGAAGATTTCGAGTGTTTCTCCTTCGTAGGAGGTGGTGACACCGAAGCTTGCAGTGACGGCTTTGCCGTCTGGCAGGATGTCTGCTTCTGCGAAGTTTTTTCTCATGCGGTCAGCTACTTTCTCGGACTGGTCGATGTCCGTGTCCGGCAGGAGAATGACGAATTCGTCGCCGCCCCAGCGGCCGGCATAATCGGTCGGGCGGACGCCGCTTTTCATGATGTCGGCAAGGCGGATGAGTACATCGTCGCCGACGCTGTGTCCATAGGTGTCGTTGATATGCTTGAAGGAGTCGATATCAATCATGATGGCTGAGAATGTGTGGTGCGTCTTGTTGGTGTCTTCTATGAGGTGGCGGAGGACCCACTCGATGCGGCCTCTGTTCAAAAGGTCCGTCAGGCTGTCGTGGCCGGCTACGAAGGCGAGCTTCTGGTAGGCGTCGGACAGTTCCTTGGATGTGACGGTGATAAAGGAGGCAAGGCGCTGAACGGTGGAGAGGGAGTCATCGAGGTTCAGTGCCGGGTCGTTTTCCATATGCGACGGGTCACCGGTGATGTCTGCGATGGTTCTCTTATGGTCTTTCGTTTCTTCACGGAAGGCAGCGGAAACAAGGTTCATGTTCATTGTGTAAACGTGGCCTTCGATGCGGTCGATTTCACCTCTGGTGTAACCACCGGCAGCAGGCGTGATTCTTTCGTAGGCGCTCAGGATCTGGTTGACGTCGTCTTTCAGATAGTATCTTCTGACGACGCAGGAGAAGAGGAGCATGCCCTGCGGTCCGAAGTCGCGGATGCGGCCTAAGACTCTGCGGCTGCCATTGATGATTTCATTCGGGTCGCCGTATGCCATGCGGAGCTTGTCTCCAACGTGGAGGGCGATGTTGAATACGAGGGAGCCGTCTTTGCGGCAGCTCATCGGAAGGCGGGCGAGTTCGACACCGTCTTTTTCGACGACGAGCGAAAAGCTCAGTGTCTTCTTGTCGAAGTCGACGGAAGGGTCGATTTTCAGATATTTCTCATAGAAGTTGACGGCAATATGGTCGAGTTCCTTGATGACCATATTGCCGTCCATGGCGGTAATCGTGACCTGACGGCCCAGCGGCTGCCAGCCGAGTACCGAACGGGTGAGGACTTTGACGGTGCCTCTGAAGAGCATGATGACGAATCCTTCATTCATGATGGCTTCTTTATCAAAGATATAGGATGGCTGATTGAGATCATCCGTGTCTGCGCCGCCGCCGAAGATTGCAACGGATGGCGGGAGCGCTGAAATAGCGTCCAGGAAGGGCTCTACATTGCCCGTGAGCTGGGTTTCCAGGATTTCCACTGCGCGAAGATCCTTCATGTTTCTGCAGACTTCAAAGCACTTCTCAGCCGCATCTTTGATGCTCATGTCTTTCATATTATAGTGCAGCACTTCGACAGGACTTTCGTCAAAGGCCATGAATGAAAGGATGGTCTTTCCCGTATTCATTTGTCCGTCTTCTATGCCGCCTGCGGTCGTGAGCCCTGCGATAGCAGCTCTTGGAAATGCTTTTGAGAGCCCGTCTGTCATTGCCTGGATCAGCGCGGGATCATTCCAGTGTGTGAAAATCGAGATGGAAAGATAGGGTGCAGGAGTTGGGTGAGCTTCCTGGAATGCTTTAATGCATCCGGAAAGTTCAGCAATGTCCTGCAGAGTATACGTGTTTCGATACAAAGCCAATCATTTCCTTTCATGATACTGTGCTCGGTTTTCATTGAAAGCTAAAGCTTCATTGAACTATATACCGATTTGGGAATACTTGATTATTTTTTTGAACATATATATAACTTTATATTTAGTTTATAATAATAATCACGCTTACACATTATAGCACTGGAAAAAAGTGTTTTCAAATGAATCCTTTGAATATTTAAATGTCTTTCTTACCACATGCCGGCGGGCATTTTGTTTCGTAAAATCCTATTCTTTTTGAGATTTCTGCCCACCTCGCTTTCATAGAAACATGTTGATATCTACTTATATTGTAGTACTTTTACAGAAATAAATAAAGAAGATTATTATAAACTATGCAACCGATTCGCAATAAGTAGCCATAAAGGATGCCCTGCTGCCTATCATGCAGGGAAAACGTAAAAATACGGGCGATAATAGCCGCTCTCACAGTAGCGGAGGGTAGCTGCGAAACCGGTGAAAATATCCTTTCGTACGAGCAAAGCGAGGTTTAGCTGTCCCCGTTAGGGGAAAGTGGCGCGAATGCGCCGAAAGGGGTTCATTTTGCTAATCGCAGCTCGGTTGTATGGTGTATAAGAAAGCGCACCACTCAAAAACCGCTGCAGGAGAATGATGGCACATTCTCCTGCAGCGGTTTCCTTTTTTATTCTTCTTTGACTGGATTGATTGTCCTTATGATCCAGCGTTCTCCGCCGGTGAATTTGCTGTTGTGTTTTCTTGCAGCGTCTTCACTTCTCTTGGAAAGATCCTTGACGGCTTCTTCGAGGGAGTGGATGGTTTTCACGGCTGTATCAGAGCGCATGTCTTCTCCGCATACGGGGCAGACGGGCGGGTGGATGAAGGAGGTGTTCACGCGGGATTTGCAGTGCGGGCAAGTGATGAAGTCTGCGCTGAATTTCTTCTCGTTCTGCTCCTTGGAGTAGGAAGCGAGGCGTTCCTGCTTTTCCTTCAGCCTTCTTTCGAGGGAAATCATCTGCGGGGATGGTTCGATGCCGATCTTGTACTTGACGGCGTAGGTGGTCGGTATGGTTTTCAGGTATTCTTTCGCCTGGCGCTTCGTGTTGAAGACTTTTTCCTTGAAGGTGAGTCCTTTGAAGACGCGGTTGGCTTCTCGTTTCGTGAAGCCTTCCTCGACCATGGAGGATTTCATGGCGTCCTTGATCTCGGCTGACGGGTGGGTGATGTCGAATTCCCAGTATTTGTCAGCCCAGAGGGAGGAGGCTTTTGTTTCTCCTTCAGGCGCTGCTGTTTCTTCCTCGGGCTCTGGTGCGGGCGCGGGGATGGATTTCTTTGTCCTGCGCGGCTTGGGCGATTCGCCTTCTGCCTTCTTGCTGCGGGACTTTTTCAGTTTCGCAGGGCCCGCTTCAAATGAAAACAGGTCCGTTTCAGTAAAGTTCGGATCTTTGGACATGTTTAAACTCCTCCGGTAAATAGTTTTGGCTCTATCATACCATGGATATCAAGTATGGTACAGGCGTTCCATGAAATTTTAGCAGAATTATACAGATTTCCTGAGAAAAAGCAAGAAATCTCCCGAAAAAGACGATGGAGCCTTATAGTCCGTTTTCTTTTTTTGCCGGATGGTTTATAATGTAAAAGTAACTTCATAGAAATGGACAAGGGTGTCCGCGGCATTGTATTTGCCGCGGCCTTTTTTGCGTCCGGAGGCGGGAAAATCCGCAGTTTTCGTTGAAGCGGCGGTTTTCTCATGCTAAAATGAGGGAAATGCATTGACCGGGCAACCAGCTATTTAGGAGGAGGATGTAAGTATGTACAGTATTGCTGCACCACATGCAAAAGGAAAGAGCGCAGAAGACAACATTTTTGCTGCTAACAACAGAGCGATCGCACTGGCTAAGGAAATCGGCGTGGAAAACGTCACCAATGCCACAGTAGGATCCATTCTTGATGAAGACGGAAGCCTCGTCGTTCTTGATGTCGTCAAGCAGGAACTGAAGAACCTGACACCGCCGGAATTCTGCGCATATGCTCCGATCAAGGGCTATGATGAATTCCTGAAGGATTGTATCGATCAGTGCTTCGGCAAGTCCCGTCCGGAAGGATACATCGATGCCTGCGCAACACCTGGCGGCACCGGCGTCCTGCACCATGTCGTGCACAATTATTCCGAACCAGGCGATGAAGTGCTCATTACTGACTGGCACTGGGGCGCTTATGACAGCCTGATCGACGACAACAACCGCAAGGTCCGCACATTCTCCTTCCTGACAAGCGACGGCCATTTCAATGCCGCTTCCTTCAAGGAAAATGTAGAAGATATCCTGAAGAAACAGGACAATATCGTCATCATTCTGAACGGCATTGCCAACAACCCGACCGGCTACTGCATGTCCGTGGCTGAATGGCAGTCTGCTGTCGATGTCCTCAAGGAAGCAACCAAGGATGAAACAAAGAATGCCATCCTGATTGCTGACGTTGCATACCTCGACTACAGCGGCGAAAAGGAAGAATGCCGTGAATTCTTCAAGGTATTCGGCGGACTCCCGAAGAACATCCTCGTCGTTTGTGCATACACCCTTTCCAAGGGCTTCACGATGTACGGCCAGCGCATGGGCGCTATGATCGGCATTTCCTCTGACAAAGACGTCATCAAGGAATACGTCGATATCAACCAGTACAGCAGCCGTGCTACATGGTCCAACTGCAACAGTGCAGCTCAGCATGCAATGATCCGCATCTGCCAGGATCCGGAAAAGATCAAACAGCTCGACGCTGAAAGAGCCAAGTACTACAAGCTCATCCAGGAAAGAGCCGCTATTTTCGTAGAAGGAGCACGGAAAGAAGGAGTGAAGTTCGTTCCTTACATCTCCGGTTTCTTCATCACGATTCCTGTCACCAATTCCCAGGCTGTCTGCGACATCCTTGAAAAGGATCATGTATTCATGGTTCCGCTGAAGAAGGGCATCCGCCTTGCCGTATGCTCCGTTTCCAAGAAAAAGATGCACGGCCTCGCTCACAAGCTCGCTCTGGCTATCAAAGAAGCTGGCGCACAGCAGTAATCTGAAGGGCTTTCTGGAGCCCTGTAAATAAAAAATGAGGGGTGAAGCTATTGGAAAACTTATTTGCAGCTCTGAATGCAGTACTCAGCTTCGTCACTCCGGTTTCTGACTTCTTCTGGGATTTCCCGAAGATGTTCGGTTTCTGGAAGGACATCCCTGTCTTGGGGTCATTCTCCCTGGCCATCATCGTACTGGTGGGATCAGGCATTTATTTCACACTTCGCCTCGGATTCGTACAGATCCGCCAGTTCATGACGGGCGTGCGGACCCTTGCCACGAGAAGAAGCATCCACACGGGTATTTCTCCTCTGGCGGCCTTCCTCCTTTCGACGGCTATGCGCGTCGGCCCGGGCAACATGATCGGCGTCACGGGCGCGATTGCTGCCGGCGGTCCGGGAGCGCTCTTCTGGATGTGGATTTCCGCTTTCTTCGGCATGGCGACAGCCTTCACTGAAGGCACGCTCGCACAGATTTTCAAGGAAAAACGCGGCGACAACTTCGTCGGCGGCCTTCCTTTCTATGCAAGGCGCCTTTGCGGAAATAAGGCATGGGTAGGCGTGGCTCTGTCTGCTCTCTATATCTTCTACGCGCTCATGTGCCTTCCGGCGCAGGGCCTGAACGTCATCACATCCCTGGGCTCGATCGTCGGGCTCGTTGGCGGAGAGAAAATTCCGCTGCAGTCGACATTCTACTACGTCATGTCGATTCTTCTGCTTGTCTTCATCACCTTCATGGCGTTTGGCGGCATCAAGCGTATTTCCCGCTGGGCAGATATCCTTGTCCCGGTCATGGCAGTCATTTACATCGGCACGGCCATCCTTCTCATTCTCACGAACCTGGGAAGCGTTCCGTACTTCTTCCATGCCGTCTTTGCAGGCGCCTTCAAGCCGGAAGCTGTCTTCGGCGGCGTCCTCGGTACTGCACTCCTGCAGGGCGTCAAGAGAGGACTCATGTCGAACGAAGCCGGCCAAGGCACCATCACGATGGCAGCTGCTTCCGCTGAAGCGCACCATCCGTGCGAACAGGGCATCATTTCCGCTCTCGGCGTATTCCTCGATACCCACGTCATCTGCACCATGACAGGCTTCATCATCATCATGGCTCACCAGTGGGTGCTGAATCCTGAAGAATGGAAAGCGGCAGGCACCTATCCGAAATTCCTGCTCTCCATCCATGCGCTGACTCCGGATCTCCTGCAGACCTTCGTCATGGTCATGGTCTCCATCTGCTTCTGCCTCTTTGCATACACCTGCGTCATGGGCTTCGTTACCTTCTCCGAAATTTCCGGGAACCGTATTTCCAGTTCCACTTCTTTCATCACCGTTCTCCGTCTGCTCTGCATCTTCGTCACTGCATTCGGCATTGCCTGCAGCATCGCCGGATACGACCTGTCGAACCTCTGGGCATTCTCTGACCTTGCAAACATCATCATGGTATACTGCAACGTTCCGATGCTCTACCTCGGTTTCCGCTACGTAAGAAAAGCCGCTGCCCACTATGCAAAGAACGACGGCACGCCTTTCACCTCCGAAACCATCGGCATGAAAGTCGACTACTGGGACGAAAGAAAAGACGACTAAAAATAAAGAGATGTGGAATCCGCTGTGGGTTTCACATCTTTTTTGTTGGGGAAGGCCAGCCGGGGATGAAACATTATTTCAAGAACGTATGGCGTTTTCTCTTTCTTTTGCATTTCTTTCGCAAGTTAAAGAAAGATTTATAGATAGAAATATAGAAATGTGATAAGTGAAGTGTTATAATGAACTTGAAGGGTAAGAAGACCTTTCACCAACCACTGCCGCAAAGGCAGCGAAATCGGAACACATGCGTTTTCTCCTTTCCGGATTAGATTGTATGTAGTGAATGATAGTTCATGAAACTTGTATGCTTTTTTTAGGATTTGAGTTGTCAGTTCTACTGTTAGCTGTTCCGTGTTCCGTACGAGAAAGCTCCGGGAAACCGGGGCTTTTTTGTTGCCTCTGAAAGGTGAAGATTGACAGGAAGGCGCTCTGCGTCTTATCCTTATAAGATAAACAGGAAAAGAGGGAAACCATGAAGACGATATCGATTGTGATGTTTGATGATTTTGAAACGCTTGACGCATTTGGTCCGGCAGAGGTCCTGTCCAAACTGGATGGATACGAGATCCGCTCCGTATCGCTTCTTGGCGGCATCGTGACAAACAGCCAGGGCATCATGGTCGTGACCGAGCGCATGCTCGACGTGCAGGATTCAGATATCCTCATCGTCCCGGGCGGCATGGGAACAAGAACCCTTGTCACCGACGACTGGTTCCTCTCCGGCCTCGGCGATCTTGCCTCGAAGACGAAATGGGTGCTCTCCGTCTGCACAGGCTCTGCTCTTCTGGCGGCGGCAGGCATTTTGGACGGCCGCCACGCGACGACCAATAAGAATGCCTTTGACTGGGTCAGGAACCAGGGGACAAGCGTCCTCTGGGAAAGAGAACCCCGCTGGGTCCGTGACGGCAATATCTATACCGCCGCCGGTGTCTCCGCAGGCACCGACATGGCAGTAGGCTTTGTTGCCGATCAGTTCGGGAAAGAAAAAGCAGAAGAAATCTGCAAGCAGATAGAATACCACTGGTACGACAACGCCGCCCATGATACGTTCTGAAAAGCAAATAAGAAATAAAAAAGAGGTTGTAGAAATGTGCGATCATTTCTACAACCTCTTTTTATTATTTCTTTACCGGTCTTGGTTTCCTTCCGCTCGACTTGATGAACTTCTGCATATAATAGGAAATCTCCGCATAGAGAATTGCAATCGTCAGATGGGCGAGAGCGAAAGCAGGCACGTTTGGCGCGCGCATCCGTGTCCCCGTGACAGGAAGCAGGAAAATACGATTTCCAATGTGGAATCCGAACGAGAAGTAAATTCCTGCAGCGGCCAGTGCCACAGCAAGCACCTTAAGGAAAATGGAAACAGTCTTCGTATTTTCCAAGTGCAGAGCCTTCTTGAAACGCGGAAGAAGAGCGCTCCAGTGGATCCCCAGGTGCAGCCCGATTGCAACGAGCATCACATAACCGCCGATCCGGTGAATCCTGTGAACGATGAGCGGCGCATTGATATCCAGCGACAGCTTGTAAGAAATCAGCGGCGCCGTAATCATGACTGCGAGGAACGAACCTATAAGCACGACATCGATCAGAAACGTGAACCGCCTGTCCCAGTTCCACCGCCCGCGCGGAAGAGACTTATACCACTGCCTGTTCAAATAATTATGGAAAATGACGATGACAAAGAAAATCATCCCGAAGATTTCATGATGCGAACTCCCGATCTGGCGGTAATCCAGAATCGCGAGGAATAAGACAAGCATCACCGTGTCTACAATCATACGAAGCTTCATAATAAACCTCCCAAGAACCTCTTTTCTTCATTTTAGCATGCGGTAGGATACCATGTGAAATGCGAAATATGACAGAGAAACTATAGAAGAAATGTATGGAAAAGGAAATCAAAAAAGCTGCAGCGAAACAGGCAATCATTTCGCCACAGCCCTTTTTCAATTAACGCACAGGTTTTGCTGGCGCTTTACGTCCCAATTTCCTAAGATGCATCTGAATGAAGTAAGACACCGCCGCAATACCGATGACATCCACCAAATGTCCCAGCATACCGATATACACGCCGGAAGGATTCAGATTCGGACGCGTGCCCGTCGGAAGAATAAAGTAAATCGCGCCGAGAACGATCCCAAGGACCACGAGCCGGACGATTATTCCAGCTGTCGAAACATTAGCAAGATGCAGCCCGTTCACAAAACGAGGTTTCAAAATCGCCCAGTGAATCCCAAGATGCAGCCCGATCGCCGCCAGCATAAGAGCGCCGCCCGCTTTATGGATACCCTCGAGAAAATGAATATTGAAACCAAGAGAGTAGGAGCGCGAGATAAACGGAGCTGTGAGAAGGACAGCCAGGAAAGAAACAATCAAAAGCCCGTCAACCGCGGCCGTATACTTCCTCTCCAGTCCCCAGGATCCCTTCTTCAAAGACTTGTACCACTGCCTGTTCCAGTAATTGTGCAAAAAGACCAGAACAAAAAGCACCATGCCCAAAGTCTCATGCCAATAATTCCCAAGCGGCTTGTACCCGACTACGATCAGAAATACAAACAGCATCGTCATATCCAAAATAAACCGCTTCTTCATCCCGCTCGCCTCCTTGCAAAATCTGTATTGATTCTTTTCTATATTTTAGCATGAACAAACGCTGAATTGTGACAGTTAAACAAAATTTTATCTTTGACATGAGGGAGAGGAAATGCCTGGCATAAAAGTTTTTTATAGTACATTCCTATGACAAAGTGTGACATGTTTATTTGTTATAATAAAAACAACTTATTAAAAATCCGTAAATAAAAAATATAGAGATGAATCATTTTTCGAAGAGGAACTGCGATGAAAGAGATTCTGAAGAAATCGAATTACAAAGCGATTCTGCATTCTAAACGTGCCAATATTTATTATCTTGAGAAATGCCGAGTCATGCAGAAGGATGGACGTGTCGTCTACTTGACTGAAAGCAGCGATGAAAATTTATTCTGGAATATTCCTGTTGCCAATACGACGGTCATTCTTTTGGGGAGCGGCACATCCTTGACCCAGGCAGCTGTTCGGGTGCTTGCTTCTGCAGGTGTCATGATCGGATTTTGCGGGGGCGGTGGTACGCCTCTTTTTGCCGGTACGGATATTGAATGGATGATGCCGCAGAGCGAATATCGTCCGACGGAGTACATGCAGGGGTGGATTTCGTTCTGGATGAATAAAGAAAGACGCCTCGAAACGGCTAGAGACTTCCAAAGAGCCAGATGTGATTTTCTTGAAAAAACATGGGGGAAAGATAGGGATCTGCATGAGGAAAATTTCAATGCGGACGATCCTGAAATCGAAAGAGCATTGGCGGTTTATAGAGGTAAGATAGACAGTGCAAAAGACGTGACGGAATTGTTACTGTCAGAAGCAAAATTCACCAAATCCCTCTATAAATATGCAGCTAAGAGAACCAGACTTCCGGATTTTACCAGGAATCATGACGGTGATGATGAAGCGAACATCTTCCTGAATCATGGAAACTACCTCGCCTATGGTTTGGCAGCTTGTACTCTCTGGGTATTGGGAATTCCGCATGGGTTTGCGGTCATGCACGGTAAAACAAGGCGCGGCGCGCTTGTCTTTGATGTGGCGGACCTGATCAAAGACTCAATTATTCTGCCTTGGAGTTTTATTTCAGCAGCCAGAGGCGATGATGACAAGCATTTCCGTATGACGTGTTTGAATAAATTGACAGAACATAAAGCACTGGATTACATGTTTGAAATCGTCCAACGCAGTAGTTTGAAATATGGGCCGGGTGATTTCCTATGATGGTATTATTGATCAGCCGAAGCACCGGTAAGTCACAGAAAACGGTCCGTACGATCTTGGACAGCTTTGCGGAAAGAATTGGGGATGACGCCTGGCGCACGGTCATAACTTCGGACGGTCTGGAAGCAGTGCGGACTGCGCTTCGGAGAAATGCTACAAAAAATACGGCGGTTTCTTGTCATTGGATCAGGTCGAGGGCAAGAAGCGATCTGCTCTGGATTGTCGGTGACAGAAGCCAGTTCAATGATGCAGGCGCTGTACCTGTTAATACGACGAAAAAGAAAATCATCCATTCTGAATGGGAAAACGACTGGCAGTACCTGCCGATTATTAAAGAGCTGGCCGGTCTGGCGGGACTTTTTCACGATTGGGGCAAAGCATCGGATTTCTTTCAAAAGAAGCTGCGCTCAGGAACGAAAGAGCGGGATCCGTTCCGTCACGAATGGATGAGCTGCAAGATGATTGAAGCATGCGTAGAAGCATCAGGCGATTTTGAAGATGATACACCTTGGCTCAAGAAATTCGCTGATGGCACATTTGAAGAAGAAATCGTTTTAAATATCTTGAAAAATGAAGCTAAAGCGGGGAAATCAGATGTAACGAAGTTAAAAAAGCTTCCGCCTGCCGCGGAATGTCTCACGTGGCTGATTCTTTCACATCATAAACTTCCGGATTTAAATAAGGATGACCGGCGCGCTTATGAAGATGAAAAACGAGAAACTTTTTATGAAATGATGAAAAGTTTGAAATCATCATGGGGATACGAAAATGATGATCCGGATTTTGTAGAGAAGCGGCAGGAATGTTTCCGCTTTTCTCATGGGATACTTTGGAACGAAGGAAACATTTGGAAAAAGCATCTGAAGAAATGGACCGGCAGACTTCTTCAGGATTACGATACCTTGAAGCAGATCATGAAAGATCCTGACTATGATCCGGCTTTCCGTGAAATACTGCTTAACGCTCGCCTGGCATTAGTTTTGGGAGACCATTATTTTTCCTCTTTGGATGGCGATGCGAAGCAGGACGACGGGAAGTGGAGCGCGAGAGACCTTTGGGCAAATACCTTTTCTTTCAGGAATAAGAAAAGAAAATCTGAGAAGAACCAGTTTCTGGAGGAGCATATGACGGGCGTTTCAGATCAAGCACTTCGCGTAGCGCATCAGCTGCCTAGATTTGCGGAAGAGATGGAAAAGACGTATGACGTCAAAGCTTTGAAGAAGAGAAGCCCTGGAAAGTTTTCCTGGCAGGATAAGGCGGCTGAGACAATACGAAATTTCCGCAAAGATCGTGGAGAAGATCAGGTATCTTTTGTTGTAAATATTGCAAGTACTGGCTGCGGTAAAACTTTTGCCAATGCAAAAATTATGAGAGCGCTTTCTCCAGGAGGAGATTCCCTGCGTTACATTCTGGCATTAGGACTCCGTACTCTGACACTGCAGACCGGCGATGAGTACAGAGAAAGAATCAAACTCAGCAAAGATGACCTTGCTGTATTGATCGGGTCAAAAGCAGTTCTGGAACTTCACGAAGGAGATAAGGAGCTGGAAGAAAAACGATCAGCAATGGAAGATGAAGACGGCGAAGATATATCTCTCGCTGAAGGGCTTGCTTATGAAGACTCTTTGAACGATGAGCAGCGAGCTTTCATGAATATTTTCTTCAAACCTGCGAGAGGGATCGATGCAGATAAGAACAGTGCTTTCTTGTACAAGCCCGTTCTCGTTGCGACAATCGATCATATGATGGGGGCGACAGAAACAATACGGGGCGGACGCTTCATTCTTCCGATGCTCCGGCTGATGTCCTCTGATCTAGTTATCGATGAAATCGATGATTTTACGCAGAAAGACCTGACTGCCATTTCCCGGCTCGTGCATCTGGCGGGAATGTATGGAAGAAATGTTGTTCTTTCTTCAGCGACAATTCCTCCCGATTTGGCAGAAGGCATGTATAGAGCCTATATAGCCGGTGTGAAATGCAGGAACAGTTTCTTTATTTCCAAGAAACGTGTCAGCGTCGTACTCTGTGATGAATTCCGAACTGAGATGAAGTTCATGAATACAGATGATGATTCCGACTATAGCGCATTTCATCAATCATTCATCGAAAAGCGCGTCGCGAAATTAACACGGCAAATAACAAAGAGGTCAGGATACATAGCAGATTGTGAGGATGAAGACACTGAAGATGCCAAGTCTGATAAGATGCAGTCGTACTTCGAAAGCATCCGGAAACAGGTTGTCCGTCTTTCCAAAGAAAATTTCGTTGTAGACGAGAAGACAGGCAAAAAAGTATCTATCGGTGTTGTTCGTATGGCAAATATTGATCCATGTGTAAAAGTCAGCTTGTACCTACTGCAGAATACGGATTGGGATAAAGATGATATAACACCGCGCATTATGACCTATCACAGCCGGCAGATTTTGCTGCTTCGTCATGAGCAGGAAAAGTATTTGGATAGTGTATTGAAGAGGAAAACGCTGTATGGAGAGCCTGTTGACATCAAGGATCCGGTTCTCCGAAAACATATTGATCAAGCAACAACAGATTATGTCGTTTTCATTATTGTTGCAACGCCTGTAGAAGAAGTAGGACGGGATCACGATCTCGATTGGTCAGTGATTGAGCCTTCGTCGTATCGCTCGATTATCCAGCTTGCCGGACGAGTCCTTCGTCATAGAATCATGAGCGAAAATATTGAGAAGAAAAATATAGCCGTCATGCGATGGAATCTAAGAGGATTAAATGGAAAGGCACCTGCCTTTATATATCCAGGCTATGAAAGTGGAAAGAATAAGCTGGAAAGTCATGATCTTAAAGGTATTTTGAAAGAGGATGTTTTAAAGAGGATTGATTCCATTCCGCGTATTAGAAAAGAGGACCCGCTAACCTGGAGAACGAATTTAATTGATCTCGAGCAGAAAGCGATGGAAGATTTCAACGATAAAGAAAGCAGCGGAGCCAAAGCGGTCAATGGATGGATCCGGGAATATTGGTGGATGACAGCATTGCCGCAGCGTTTGAACCGATTCAGAGAAAAAACGTATCCAGATGTACGCCTGACCGCATTGTTTGAAGATAATAAGATCAAGTTTTCTGAGTATATAGATAGGGAATTTGTTTCAGTAGGAAGGAAAAGAAGCATTGAAGCGTTTCCAAGATTTAAGGAGGGGATCGAGAAAAACTTATGGCTGAAGAGGGATTATAAAGAAGCATTGAAACGTTATGTAAATGATTCAGATTTCAGGCAGGAAGAAGAAATTCTTTTTGAAAAGTCTGAGAAGTATGGAGAAATTATCATACCTGACAATTTAGAAAAAGAATGGTTTTATTCTGACCAATTCGGATTATTCTCGAAAACGAGTGTTTAAGAAGGAAGGGAAGGGAGAAATTTGGGAGAAATTGCGGAATTTCTTGAAAGTAAAGCAGTCGCTAAGAAAATTGTCGAAGACCGCAAGAAACTACCAGACGGTTTTCTAGATGAAGAAGCCAGGCGTGTTAAGATAGGCGTCTGGGTACGCGATCTCTTAGAGAAGCAAATATCTAAATACACATTAGCAACACATGTGGGAAAATTTGCTAATCCTGACAGTACTGTGCATCTCTATGTAGAGAGCAAAGAGAGGCCTGACGGATATTTGACAACGGAAAATACACAATGTGAGACGGATATCGTGTATACGAATGCCAATATCATGACAGCGGCTATGCTTCTCTTGTATAAAATGGAAGACGGACAGTCTATATTGGAACACATTCTGAACCAGGATGGAAAAGCCGATGAACTGAAGCTTTATGGAATTGACTCGGAGAAATTGTATCAGCAATTTAAGGACCTTAAGACAGGAACCAGGGGATTTACAGATAAGAATTTAAGGCAGGTTTATTTTCCAATAAGTGAAGGAGAATATCATCTTTTGACAGTAATGCCAAGCACTAGTGAATTGGGAACATTGTTTGATAAGCTGAACATCATTAGAAGAGAATTCTCTGCTGCAAGGGATCCTAAAGATCCTAATTATGGGAAGGACTGCAGCAATGTCTGGGATAAGACGGTCATCACCTTCGGCGGGACAAAGCCGCAGAACATTAGTGGGCTTAACATGCTGCATCATGGGGAAGGATATCTGGTTTCATCACTTCCGCCTGTTTTGAATGAACGGGATTTAATTCTTCCAAAGAGGAATTTCTTTAAAGAATCCGTTCCGTATTCCGAATACAGATCTTTCGTATCACGTTTGCATGCATTATTTAAAATCAATTGGAATAATGCAGGTATTAGAGAGAAGAGAGATCGGATCCTTGGGGGAATCATTGATACGGCCATGATGACTGCCGGAAGAATCCGTGAAGAGAATCCTTCTGGCTGGAGTGATGATGAAAAGTACAATGGGCTTCCACGTTTTCAGAAAATCTGGCTCGACAATGCATACGAAAGTGAAAGAGAAGGAGACGCGTGGGTAGAAGCTGTCAGCAAGGATTTCGCGCGCTGGATTATTCGTACATATGAAAAAATTGAACGAGACGAAAAGGTAACTCTCGGAGATGCAGAGACGGATTACTTCAGAAACACCATTTATGATCAGCTGCGTGAGGAGGTGAGACTGGGATTATGAGTACATATCTTGTGATTAGGAAAATGCAGATTCATAACGCAAATGCAATGAGCAGTACATATACGATCGGAGTTCCGGCTATGACAGCATGGCTGGGAGCTGTCCATGCTTTAGAAAGAAAAGTTCGCGGTCTGAATCAGAAAAAGAGAGAAGATACTGATTTTTCAGAGATCCATTTCACAGGTGTCGCAGTCAGCTTTCATAAAACAAGGCTGCATGTGTTTAAAGGAGCGTATGGGAATGCTGTTGTTAATACGGCGAATCCATTAATTAAAAAGGGAGCTGACTGGGAAAGGCCACCTACGATTGAGGAACCGCACATTGACCTTTCGGCTTCCATCTTAATTGAGATCGATGGACTGGATCCTGATGATAAAGATGCCATTCTTGAAAAAGTACAGAGCGAAATCTGGCGGATGAAAATCGCTGGCGGTGATATCAACAGGATACAAAGTATGAGCATACAGTATACCGATGTAGATGATCCAGCAACAATCCGCAGAGTAAGAGGTATGCTCATGCCAGGATATGTCATCATTGAAAGACGGGATATCCTTAAGCAGGAAATGGAAAATGGCACTAACGGTCTTGATGCGCTTCTTGATTATACGAAAGTCAATATGAGCGCAAGGAAAGATGAAAATGGGAAAATTACGGGATGGAATCTTTCGAGAAAAGGCACAGGCTGGATCATCCCGATCTCTGTAGGTTTTAAGGGATTGTCACCACTGGGAATCTGCAGAAATCAGCGTGATAAAGAAACGCAGCATCGGTTTGCTGAAAGTGTCGTAACACTCGGTGAATTCCGTATGCCGTATCATTTCGATTCAATTGACGATATGATGTGGCGGTATGCTTATGATGAAAATCAGGAATTATATCTTTGCAGAAATCAGAAAATTTAATTAGGGAGGAATGTAAAATGGCAAAAAAAGGTGAAGTACTCGCATTCGAAAAGAAACTGGTTGTATCTGACGGCTATATGTATGGAACGACATGGGAAGACAGAAGCGGCAAAGCTGTTCCAGTCAGACTTCAGGAAAAATCAGTTCGCGGCACAATTTCTAATCGTCTGAAAGGTGCTGTAAAAAATGATCCGGCTAAACTGAATGAAGAAATTCAGAAAGCAAACCTGCAGACTGTCGACAGCGCTTCTTTGACGATGGATGAAGATACATTGAAACTTGAATTCACTGTCAAAGTACTCTCTGGCGTTCAGTATCCTTCGGCGTGCAATGATCCAAAACATTATGAAAGCATCAAAAAAATGGGAGAAGATTTCATTGCAGAAAATGGATTCAAAGAACTGTCTCGCCGCTATGCGCTGAACCTTGCAAATGGCCGTTTCCTTTGGAGAAACCGTGTCGGCGCAGAAAAAATTGAAGTCCATGTTGTCGCGCTGAAAGAAGATGGCGTGGAAAAAGAATGGATCTTTGATGCATACGATTTCTCTCTGAAAGATTTCGGTGACACATCTGACGATGTAGAAGAACTTGCAGGTCTCATTGCTGAGGCACTTTGCGGAGAAAGAAACTATCTCCTCTTGAAAGTCACTGCATTTGCCTTCGAAGGACAGGGACAGGAAGTATACCCCAGCGAAGAAATGATCCTGAACAAAGATAAAGTGGAAGGCAGAGAAAAGAAGAGCAAAATCCTTTATCAGGTAAATGATATCGCAGCTATGCATTCACAGAAGCTTGGCAACGCTATCCGTGCTATCGATACCTGGTATCCGAGCTTTGATGAAGTAGAAACCGGACCAATTGCTGTTGAACCATACGGCGCCGTAACAAACATGGGCATGGCTTACAGAACACCGAAAGAAAAGAAAGACTTCTACACACTCTTTGATGATTACTCAAATGGCGTAGATCTTGATTCCGATGATGACAAAAACTATGTCATGGCAGTCCTGGTACGCGGCGGTGTCTTTGGCAAGAACGATGAAGAGTAATTTATTATGATGAAATACTATCAAGAAATTACATTGATTCCGGATGCTGAAATTCCGCCGGATTTCCTCTGGGCAAAAGTCTATGCACAGATCCATTTGGCATTCGCCGACCGGGAAAATATAGATCATAAACAAATCTATGGAGTCTCATTTCCTGAATATGCTGATGAATCTATGGGAGAAAAGGCAAGAGTTTTTGCACCGGAAGAAGCAGATCTGAAAAAACTGGATCTGAAAAAAGCACTGAGACGATTGAGTGATTACGTTCATATCACAAGCATTCGTGAAGTACCGGAGTCCAAAGTCAAAAGGTATGTAAAATTCGCAAGATACCAGCCGGACAGCTCCATTGCCAGAAAAGCCCGTAGATATGCAAAAAGGCATCCTGAAGTTACCGAGAAAGCAGCTTTCAAGATGCTAAAACAAAGAGAAGAAAAGTATGACCTTCCCTTCATTCAGTTAAAGAGCTTATCTACAGGGCAAACCTTCAATCTTTTCGTCAAAAAAGAAGAAAAGAAAGAAGAAGGCCAGGGCGGATTTACAACTTACGGGCTGAGCAAGGGTGCAGCAGTACCCGAATTTTGACCCAAATAAAAAAGGCTTCGGAAAAAGAGCGATAAAATCTAACTTTTTTCGAAGCCCCCTTTTAAAAGGGTTTTGCATCACGTAATTCCGGATGGCATGATAGAATCTAAGAAATCTCTATGCACATGCATAGATCACTGCCGCATAGGCAGCTTAGAAATCAGACCTCCGCTCCTGCTGAAGGTGGTTTCCGATCACTGCCGCATAGGCAGCTTAGAAAATCGTAGGCACGACCGGAGTAGAAAGTCGAGCGATCACTGCCGCATAGGCAGCTTAGAAAACAAGAACACCGGTATTTTCAAAACGCGCAATGATCACTGCCGCATAGGCAGCTTAGAAATTATTTGGAATGAATGGTTTAGGGATGAAAATGATCACTGCCGCATAGGCAGCTTAGAAATTTATCAGCTGGAGCAGTTGTTTGAGGTACTAGATCACTGCCGCATAGGCAGCTTAGAAAATGCTTGCAAGGCAATGAAGTCATGGAGATCAGATCACTGCCGCATAGGCAGCTTAGAAATATCAGACTGGTTGAAAGGCGGGGTATATATGGATCACTGCCGCATAGGCAGCTTAGAAAATCGCATCGGCAGCCACTTTGCACGCTTTCACGATCACTGCCGCATAGGCAGCTTAGAAATGGATAGTCTGCCCCAGCATGGCCGGGGTCACGATCACTGCCGCATAGGCAGCTTAGAAATACGTTCAAGCCTACTATTTCAGCATTTTCTAGATCACTGCCGCATAGGCAGCTTAGAAAGTTGGCGTATGGGGCGCCGGATAACACCACCGGATCACTGCCGCATAGGCAGCTTAGAAACACCACTGTCAATCGCAACATAAGCATGCGTCCGATCACTGCCGCATAGGCAGCTTAGAAATCATGTGCCTGGGGTCCTATTTTGATTCCCTTGATCACTGCCGCATAGGCAGCTTAGAAATTCAGCGCCTTGTAAGACGATATGCACTTTACGATCACTGCCGCATAGGCAGCTTAGAAAAGAATGAGTGGAACCAGGGAGATGATTGATGTGATCACTGCCGCATAGGCAGCTTAGAAAGCCGGCAAGCGGAACAACAACGACTGCGGTAGGATCACTGCCGCATAGGCAGCTTAGAAATTTGGCCATTGTTCTGCGGTAAGAGTTTTCATGATCACTGCCGCATAGGCAGCTTAGAAATGCCGCTGCTGATGGCAGTTATTATGCCCTTCGATCACTGCCGCATAGGCAGCTTAGAAAAAAAAGTGACACCATACGGAAATTGGGGAATCTGATCACTGCCGCATAGGCAGCTTAGAAATGTAATTTTTTTTGGCAGTAAAAAGGGCAGAAGATCACTGCCGCATAGGCAGCTTAGAAATTGATAGATAAACGGCGATACGCCGTTCATCTGATCACTGCCGCATAGGCAGCTTAGAAATTACCGCCGGCAAGGGGAACAATGACTACGGCGATCACTGCCGCATAGGCAGCTTAGAAATTGGCCAGTTTGAAGAATTTGAAAAAGAACTTGATCACTGCCGCATAGGCAGCTTAGAAATGTGCCGCCCTGAGCCACGGGCAGGATGCCTGTGATCACTGCCGCATAGGCAGCTTAGAAATACGCAAATGAGGCGAGTGCTGAGGAAATCTAGATCACTGCCGCATAGGCAGCTTAGAAAAATACCCCGAGCACTGTAGCCAGTGCGGCGGGGATCACTGCCGCATAGGCAGCTTAGAAATTCCAGTTCATCAATTCTGGTAGACAGGGCGCGATCACTGCCGCATAGGCAGCTTAGAAATATCGACGCTATCGAAAACATTACCGACTACAGATCACTGCCGCATAGGCAGCTTAGAAAACGATAGCATGAGAAATCTTACTGGTTTTACCGATCACTGCCGCATAGGCAGCTTAGAAAGCGCAAGCGGATTTAATAGTAGTGACAGGAACGATCACTGCCGCATAGGCAGCTTAGAAATCCATGAGCACCTCGCCGCAGAAGGTAGCAAAGATCACTGCCGCATAGGCAGCTTAGAAATGGATGACTGCCCGACCGATGAGGCTGATTTAGATCACTGCCGCATAGGCAGCTTAGAAAGGATCTCTCGCGAATACGCCCGACCCAGAGCCGATCACTGCCGCATAGGCAGCTTAGAAATGAAGATGAAGCAGGAAATCGTTGACACGATTGATCACTGCCGCATAGGCAGCTTAGAAAGCTCCGTGCTGAAAATATTTCTACTCTTACTTGATCACTGCCGCATAGGCAGCTTAGAAAAAATCAAAGCGTAAGCACGCGCGGCGAGCTCAGATCACTGCCGCATAGGCAGCTTAGAAAAGCCAATCGCCGGACGCATCGAAGGAGGCAATGATCACTGCCGCATAGGCAGCTTAGAAAGTCCATGGTGTTGAAGGTCTTTGGTTCTTCCCGATCACTGCCGCATAGGCAGCTTAGAAAAATTTTATCATGAAAACGATGAAACGCGTTAGGATCACTGCCGCATAGGCAGCTTAGAAAGAAGTCACGAACTCCAGAAAAATCAGAAATGTGATCACTGCCGCATAGGCAGCTTAGAAATCTTCCCGGGCCCCACAGGCCGTCCTATCTCAGATCACTGCCGCATAGGCAGCTTAGAAAACATTCATTAGCACTATGGAAGGAACCGGATAGATCACTGCCGCATAGGCAGCTTAGAAATGAAGAGGATTGATATCTATCAGTGCATCCGGGATCACTGCCGCATAGGCAGCTTAGAAATCCATATCAAACCAAACGCCCATTTCGAGACGGATCACTGCCGCATAGGCAGCTTAGAAATTGGTGATAGCGGCGGGCCGTTTGAGTTTGAAGATCACTGCCGCATAGGCAGCTTAGAAAATCGGCTTGCCGTGCACGTTGACGAGATAAGGGATCACTGCCGCATAGGCAGCTTAGAAATTGCGTTTTTGGACGGTTTTTATTTGTTCTCTGATCACTGCCGCATAGGCAGCTTAGAAAATCAAAAGCGCTTAAAATCGTCTGATATTCAGGATCACTGCCGCATAGGCAGCTTAGAAATACCACTCTTCCAAGCTGCCGGGCCTCATTCCGATCACTGCCGCATAGGCAGCTTAGAAAAATAAGGAGTGACAAATGAACATTGAACTTTTGATCACTGCCGCATAGGCAGCTTAGAAAGATGATGTTGTACCGGAAACGCTGATGTCAGTGATCACTGCCGCATAGGCAGCTTAGAAAATCGTGGAGAATCTAGATGACGCAGGGGTGTCGATCACTGCCGCATAGGCAGCTTAGAAAAGCAGAAAAGGCTCGTATCTTAATGCATATTAGATCACTGCCGCATAGGCAGCTTAGAAAAAGTACAAAGCACTGTTACATTTCCAATATCCGATCACTGCCGCATAGGCAGCTTAGAAATGAAAAGTCACGGCTTGTATACTCCATTTTCCGATCACTGCCGCATAGGCAGCTTAGAAAACCAGTTAATGGATTAACCGCCATATTTTCAAGATCACTGCCGTGTAGGCAGCTTAGAAAACGTGGGATTTCCCTTTCTCCACGTGCGATTCGACTACTGCCGAGAGAACAGAAAAACCATACAACCAGCCTGACGGCTGTACGAACTACAACTCATCCGACGGCTCCGCCGCCACCTTCCCTAAAGGGCAAGGTCAAAACCACTTAAACCTCGCTTCGCTCGAGAAAAACAGCACTGCCGCACAGGCAGCTCATGTTTCTCTTTGAAAGGTTCACTTTGCTGAATCTTTCTTTTTTTATTTCTTTTTTGACGTTTCTTCAAAAAAATCTTTTGTTAGGCTCTTGAAGTGGACAGGATTTGTCATTGTAAAAATTATACTGATAGTAGAGGGGAGAGTGGGTGTCTGGGATGCGGGAAGGCATCCCATAGATGTGTCTGCTGGAATGGAGTGAGCATGATGGATTCGGTGGGAAGGATTACTCTGGCTGCCAGGAAGGGGCGGGGGAAGGATGCGGCGAAGGAGGTTTATATCGCTGCGTTTCCGGTCCTTCGCGCGCGTTTCTTTGAACGGTGCAAGGCGGTGCATATGACAGGGAATGCTGTCATGAACAGGATGGCGGAGGAGTACTTGTCGGATCTTGCGGCCGGGCGGGACCGGTCGCGTGAGCTTTTGTCACTGGTGGAAGGAGTGAAGGAAAGGATGGAGCAGCAGGGGGCGTCGGGTTCGCTTTTGACGGAGCGTTTCATTGCGCGTGTGCCAGCTTCGGTGAAGGATCGTCTGGCAGAGAACTGCGAGCATTACGGATGCTCGGTGAATGCGATGCTGAATGCTTTCATGTGCTGGTATGCGGTGAAGGGGGAGACTTTTTCGAAGGATACGAAGGAAATCCGCGGAGTGGAAAAGGGTGTAGTCACGAGTTTCAAGACTTCGTATGCGCTGAAGAAGAAGTTCATGTACCTTTGCCGGGCCAATGGGAGCGATGCGCGCTCGACGATCCTTGCTTTCATCGACGAGTACGGGCGTCATCCGGAGATGGTGGAGTCTGGTCTGCCGGCTCTTTCTTTTGAAATCGTGAAGGACTGCGCGGCAAGGGTGGAGATGCCTGAGTCTTCTCGTGATCTTCTGAAGGAAACGTGCAGCCAGGCGGGATTTGCGGTATCGAATGTGCTGACGGCTTTTATGGCGCTTTATGTGAAGTGGTATGGGAAGGATCATCAGGAAATGATGAAAAAGCTGGACAGCGCTAAGAATCCGTCGTCTTCGGATACGTCGCAGATGACGTTCTTCATTCTGGAAAGGGACAAGGAGGAGTTCGGGCGGATCTGCAAGGCGATGGGAAGGTCGCAGCGGGAGGTCCTGAATGATCTGGCGGCGTCGTTCGTGAAGAAGGGAAATGCGGATGGATTCAGCCCCGTCGCCATGGGCAGGGAAGGCTCGGCGATGGCAGCATTCCGCATGAATAAGGAGCTCAAGCGTGATTTCAGGAAGGCATGCCTGGATCTTTACCTGACGCCGACGGCAGTCCTGAATCATCTGGTGAGAAGGTTCATAGCAGAACACAAGTAAACCTGTTTTCCCCTAAGCAAAAAGGCTGCGGCGAAATGTGCAATCATTTCGCCACAGTCTTTTTATTATTGTCATTATTGTCTTTAGTCTTCTGCGAGAACTTCTTTCATGATGGAGACTGCTTTTTCAAGGTCTTCTTCAGGAATGTTGAGCGCAGGGAGGAGACGGATTTTTTCTTTCGCTGTCAGTACGACGACACCTTTTTCAAGGAGTTTGGGAACGATAGTGGAAACGTCTTTTTCTGGCTCGATGCCCCACATGAGGCCCATGCCTGCTACGGATTTGACGCCTTTGGCACCTTCGAAGCTCTCTTTGATGAATTTGCCTTTTTCAGCGACGGAATCAAGGAGCTTGTCATCGATGTAATCAAGGATGGCGAGGGCGCCTGCGCAGACGATCGGGTTGCCGCCGAAGGTGGAGCCGTGGGTGCCGCTGGAGAGGACGTCCTTTGTCTTTTCGCCGAAGAGGGTAGCTCCGATCGGAAGGCCGCCGCCCAGGCCTTTGGCAGTGGAGATGATGTCCGGGGTGACGTCGTAGTTCATGTAGCCGTAGAGTTTTCCTGTACGGCCATTTCCTGTCTGTACTTCGTCGACGACGAGGAGGATGTCATGTTCCTTGGCATAAGCGCCGACGCCTTCGAAGAAGTCTTTATCGAGGGGATGGACGCCGCCTTCGCCCTGGATAGGTTCTACCATGACGGCGCAGATTTCCGGATGGGCTTCGCAGAGTTTGATGAAGGCATCGAGGTCATTGGCCGGTGTGTAGAGGAATCCTTCTGTCAGGGGGAAGAAGTTCTGATGGAATACGTCCTGGCCGGTTGCAGCGAGGGTGGTGATGGTACGGCCGTGGAAGCTGTTGATCAGGGTGACGATGGTGGTTCTGTCCTTGCCGTACTTGTCGATGGAGTATTTTCTGGCTCCCTTGATGGCGCATTCATTGGCTTCAGCGCCGGAGTTGGAGAAGAATACGTCCTTCATGCCTGTCTTTTCGCAGAGCGCCTGTGCCAGGTCTGTCTGGGGCATGGTGTAGAAAAGGTTGGATACATGGTTCAGGGTATGGAGCTGCTTGGTGACGGCTTCGATCCAGGGTTCATAGGAAATGCCGAGGACGTCGACGCCGATGCCGGTGCCCATGTCGATGTATTCTTTGCCTTTGTCGTCATAGAGGTGGGATCCTTCTCCCTTGACGAAGCATACGGGGTATCTGTTGTAAGTGTGGGTGATGTAGGTCTTGTCTTTTTCAAATGTATTCATGGGTCTGGCTCCTTTTCTGTATTCGATCAGGCGGAGAACATGGTTCCGAGTCCTTCGTCGGTTAAGAGTTCGATGAGGAGAGCGTGCGGGATCTCTCCATTGATGATGAAGACTTTCTTGACGCCGCCTTTGATGGCGTCGGTGCATCCGTCGACTTTGGGGATCATGCCGCCTGCGATGGTGCCGTCTTTCTTGAGGGCTTCCGTCTCTTCGACGGTGAGGGACTTGATGAGGCTGCAGGGGTTGTCCTTGTCCTTGAGGACGCCGTCGATGTTGCTCATGAAGACGAGACATTCGGCGTTCAGGGCAGCTGCGATTTCAGTGGCTGCTGTGTCGGCGTTGATATTGTGCGGCTGTCCTTTGTCGTCGATGCCGACGGAGGAAATGACGGGGATGTAGCCGCCTGCGAGGAGGTTGTCGATGATGCCTTTATTGACGGCGTCGATTTCTCCTACAAGGCCGAGGGCCGGGTCCTTGGTGTGGACGTGAATGAGGTTGCCGTCTATACCGCAGAGGCCGGCTGCCTTTCCGCCAAGGACGGTGAGTTCAGCGACAAGGCCTTTATTGATCTTACCGGCAAGGACCATCTGCACGACTTCCATGGTGTCTTCGTTCGTGACTCGGAGGCCGTTCACGAAGTGGGACTCGATGTGGAGGGCATCCAGCATATGGTTGATATCAGGGCCGCCTCCATGGACGAGGATGACATTGACGCCGACGAGGCGGAGGAGAAGGATGTCCTGCATGACGGATTTCTTCAGTTCCGGATCGGTCATTGCATTTCCGCCGTACTTGGCAACGACGTATTTTCCTGCGTATTCTTTGATGTACGGGATCGCCTGGGTGAGGATCTCGGCGCGTACTGCATTAGTTGCCTGGTTCATGGTAAGTCTCCTTTTCGGGGTATAAAGAGGGCTCCCTCCTTATGGAAGGAGCCGCTTTTGCTTAGAGGACAAGGTCGGTCTCTGCCGGGAAGCCGAGCATGATGTTCATGCATTCGATGGCAGCTCCGGAAGCGCCTTTGCCGAGGTTGTCAAAAGAGGCGAGGACGAGAATGCGGTCGTCGTTTCCTGCGATGTAGATGGTGAGGCTGTCTTTGCCGGCATCCTTGTTCGCATTGAGGAAGAGGCCGTTTGTTTCGTCGGTGGTAAGGTCAGAAATTTTGACGATATTGGAACCTTTGTAGCAGCGTTTGTAGATTTCATGGAAATCGTCGATGTCGACGGATCCGGGAAGTCCGCAGGGGAGCTGCAGGAAATGGGTGTGGAAGCCGATGGTGACCTGCATGCCGGCCACATAGTCGGCTACGATTGGTGAAAAGATCGGTTCTTCGCAGAGTTTGCAGACTTTCATGATTTCCGGAAGGTGCTTGTGCTTCTGGGAGAGTCCGTACTGGCGGGGAGCCTTGAGTTCTTCTCTCATGTTTTCTTCGTAGTCCTTGATCATGGATTTGCCGCCGCCGCTGTATCCGGTGAGGGAGAAGCAGTGGAGGGGGTAATTGATCGGGAGGACGCCGGCTTTGACGAGCGGGTAGAGGATGGAAATGACGCCGGATGCGTGGCAGCCCGGGACTGCGACTTTATCCGCTTTGGCGATGGCGTCTTTCTGCTGCTCGGAAAGTTCAGGGAATCCGTAGACCCAGTCCTCTTTCGTCCGGTGGGCAGTGGAGGTGTCGAGGATGCGGATGCCTGTGCCTTCGGTGGCTTTGACGATTTCCCTGGATGCATCATCCGGAAGGCAGAGGAACATGATGTCGGCTTCCTTGGCAAAGGAAACGATGGTGTCGATGTCCTTTTTCTTGTCTTCGGGAAGGGAAAGAAGGTCGATGTCTTTTCTGCCGGACAGGCGGTCGTGCAGGCGGAGGCCCGTGGTTCCTGATTCTCCGACGATAAAGACTTTTGGCAGTGATTTCTGTGTCATGATACTCATCCTTCTTTCTTATTCATGAATGGGATACTCGGCAAATGAGGCGACCATCACGGCTTTGATGGTCGGGAGTCTGTTGGCGGCTTCCTGGAAAACCAGAGAGAACGGCGCTTCGAAGACGTCGTCTGTGACTTCGATGCCGTCGAGGCCGAATCTTTCGTAGATGTCCTTGCCGACTTTTGTCTCGGTATTGTGGAAGGCCGGGAGGCAGTGGCAGAAGACGGTGTCCGGATTTCCGGTGTTCTTGATCATGTCCATCGTGATGCGGTATGGCATGAAGAGTTTGATGCGTTCGCCCCAGAGTTCGTAGGGGTCGCCCATGGTGACCCAGACTCCGGTGTAGATGACGTCGAGGCCTTTGACGCCTTCTACGGGATCGTCGGTGAAGGTAAAGGTCGCGCCAGTCTTCTCAGCGATTTTCTGGCATTTGGCGAGGAAATCGTCTTCAGGGAAGAACTGGGCGGGTCCGATGATGCGGAAGTCCATGCCTGCAAGGGCTGCGCCTGCCATGAGGGCGTGCGCCATATTGGACTGTCCGTGTCCGACGTAAGCGAAGGAGAGTTCATTCAGAGGTTTATTGAAATGTTCCTTCAGTGTCAGGAAATTGGCGAGGGTCTGTGTCGGGTGGTCGTAGTCGGTGAGGCCGTTCCAGACGGGAACGCCTGCCTTGGCTGCGAGTTCTTCGACAGCGGACTGCTTGAAGCCTCTGTATTCGATTCCATCGAACATGGATGCGAGGACGCGGGCGGTGTCGGCAATGGATTCTTTCTTGCCGATCTGGCTGCCTGTCGGTCCGAGGTATGTGGTGAATGCGCGCTGGTCTCTGGCAGCGACTTCGAATGCACAGCGGGTTCGTGTGGAATCTTTTTCGAAGATGAGGGCAAAGTTCTTTCCCTTCAGTGTCTGGATTTCCTTGCCTTCTTTCTTGTCTTTCTTAAGAGCGGCTGCGAGGTCCAGGTAGTATGCGAATTCTTCGGGTGTGTAGTCGGTCATGCTCAGGAACGGTTTATTGAGTAAGCTTTTCATGATATACCTCTCAGAGGGAAATGTTCTTTCGAACGGGATTATTCTTTGGCTAAAGTTTCGAGGCAGGCGCCTGCTTCCATGATGATGCCCAGTGGAAGGATGGATTCGTCTAGAGCGAAGCTTGCATTGTGCAGGGCAGGAGTTCCTTCCTTGCCGGTGCCGAGCCAGAGGAAGGCGCCGGGGAATTTTTCAAGGTAGTAGGAGAAGTCTTCTGCACACATGGACGGGAATTCCGGATGGGTGATGTGTTCCTTGCCGATGTAGGTCTTGGCAACTTCATCGAGGAAGTCAATCTTTTCCGGTGTATTGATCGTGGCGCTGTGGCCGCGTACGTAGTTCAGTTCGGAATGGGTGCCAAACGTGTAGTCGAGCCCTTTGAGGAGTTCTCCCAGACGCTGTTCCATCTTGTCGCGGAGGGCCGGGGTGTACGTACGGACGGTACCTTCGAGGTAAGCATCTTCGACGCCTACGTTGTAGCGGGTGCCTGCATTCATGAGGCCGATGGTGCATACGACATTTTCCATCGGGTTCATCTCACGGGAGATGAGTGTCTGCACGTCGATGATGAAGTGGGCAGCGGCTACGAGAGCATCCGTGCCATTGTGCGGCTGCGCTGCGTGGGTGGATTTCCCTTTGACGTGGACGTAGAAACGATCGGATGCTGCCATGAGATTTCCTTTTTTCAGTCCGACCTGCCCGACGGGAAGTTCAGGCCATACGTGGAGGCCGTAGATTTCTTCGATGTCATCGAGCTTGCCGGAAGCGGCGATGTGGCGTCCGCCCCCGATGGAAGCTTCTTCTTCAGCCGGCTGGAATACGAGCTTCACTGTGCCGTGGAGCTGGCTCTTCATGGACTGGAGGACAGCGGCAGCGCCGAGAAGGATGGACATGTGGCCGTCGTGGCCGCATGCGTGCATGACGCCTTTGTTTTTCGAAGCAAAGGGCAGGCCTGTCAATTCGGTGACGGGGAGGGCATCCATGTCGGCTCTGAGGGCTACGGTCTTGCCGGGAAGATCGCCTTTGATAGTCCCAAGGACTGCCGTCCCGAAGAAGCCTGTTTCAAAGGGGATGCCGAGTTCAGTGAGGACCTGCTGGATATAAAGGGAAGTCTCTTTTTCTTCTCCGGACACTTCAGGATATTCATGGAAGTGTCGTCTCCATCCCACCACCTTTGGCAGGATCTGCGATGTTTTTTCCTTGACTTCCTTTTCGTACATTCCGAGGACCTCTTTTCTATGGCATAAATGCATGTTTATGCAATATTGCATGAACGATATTCGGCGGATATGTGGATTATTTCCATCAAATCTCAATTTTTGAAGAAATACAAAAATCCGCACGTTTTTGGATTGAAATAATAATACAACTTTTAGAATAAATATTCAATAGGTTACATAAATATTTTTTGAAAAATTTTTTGAGAGCGCATTCGGACCATGAAGTATAATAGAAAGGAATAGATACAGGCAGCCTGCCGGTCAGGCTCTGGCAAGGGGGGATCATGATGAATCAGCCGCGCGGCTCTATTAATAAGAAAAATATAATAAAGAAGGCAGTGCTTCTTTCCATGGAAGGGGCTCTCTTGATGCCGATTTCTTCCGGCGCAGAAGAGGTATATTCGCTTCCGGAGATGGTTGTGACGGCAGAAAAGATGCCAGTCGAATCGAAGAAGGAACCGCAGGCGGTCCAGGTCGTCGATCAGAAGGAAATCGAAAGCCTTGGCGCGGTGAATGCGACGCAGGCCCTGGAGCTTGTGACGGGAATCAACCTTTCAAGCGGGAAGGCCGGCAGCACGGCTTCCATGGGCGGCACGCAGGTGATGCTCCGCGGCATGAATACGAATCAGGTGCTGATCCTTGTTGACGGCAGGCGCATGGCGGATGAGGATACGAGCCAGACAAAGAATGCCTACCTTCTTTCAAGGATTCCTCTTTCCACGATCGACAAGATCGAAGTCGTGAGGGGTCCGTCGGGTGCGATGTACGGCTCAGACGGCATGGGCGGCGTCATCAATATCATCACGAAGAAGCCGGACAAGGAAGAAACGGTGCTCGGCTTCCACACGGGGGAGGCGGAGTGGGGCGAGGACCTCCGCTATACGACTGGGAAACTCGGCCGCTGGAATTCCTCCTTCCATTACAGCACGGCAAAGGTGCGCCCTCTTTCCTACAGGAACCAGGGGACGGATGAACGCGGCATCATAACGGACGGCTGGGATGTGCCGGGCTATGGCAGAAGACAGGAAATCGGGCTCGATACGGTCTATGATTTCGAGAACAGGAACGAGAACAAGGTGCGCTTCGGCGTGAATTACTTCGACGAATCGATGCTGACGCGCTTTGCTGACGGCGGCATGCAGATGGGCCGGCTGTACCTGCTGCTCCAGAAGGATGACAGGAGCCGCATCGACCGTCATGAGACGGACACGTTCTTCACGTATACAGGAAAGACGGACAGAAATGAATACGAAGGCAGCGTTTCCTACAGCCGCCTTACGAAGAATTCGAAGACGAGCAATGACCGTCCTGATTTTACGGGCATCCTTCCGCCATTCGTGAATTCCATGCTGGACACGTTGTACCCTGCCAGCGATTACGACAAGGCGGAGTACACGGAGTGGGCGCTTTCCGGAAAGGACACGATGACCTTTGACAAGCACCGCGTGACGTACGGCGGGGATTACCGCATGACGTCGTACACGGGGACGCGCCTCGGCGAAGGAAAGGAAGAAGAAGGGCACAGAATCGAGAATGCGGCGCTCTATGTGACGGATTTCTGGACGATGGGCGGGGGCGTGACGCTGACACCATCCTTCCGCATGGAGCATAACAACCGCTTCGGTGATTACGGCGTGCCAAGACTGGGCGCGACATGGGAGCTGGATCCCCATAACAGGATCAAGGCAGACTATGGCGCCGGATACCGCGCGCCGACAGTTTCGGAAATGTACCTCAATCTCAATCATTTCGCTTACCGCATTTACGGCAATCCCGATCTTTCTCCGGAGAAATCTCGCTCCCTCGATCTTTCATATGAATGGGAATTGGGAAATCTCAAGGGCAAGGTGACCTGGTTCAAGAACCGCGTGAAGAACCTGATCGACATCGTGCAGGTGAGCGATGCCGTCTACCATTATGAAAACGTGAACCGCGCCGACATCGAGGGCGTGGAGACAGAGCTTTCCGCGCCGATGGGAAGCCGCTGGAACTGGCGACTTTCGCATGTGTACCTCGATGCCGAGAACAAGACGGACGGCACGATGCTCGACAACCGCGCGCGCCATACGGTGACGGCCGCTCTTTTCTATGATGATCATGATGATTACGGCTGGTCGGGCGCCATCTGGGATACCTTCCAGGACCACTACCGCTTTGATGATGAAGCGTATACATTCCAGACGCTGAACACGTCCATCCGGAAACGCTGGGACGACTGGTCCATGACGGCGGGCGTCTATAACTGGTTCGACAAGAAAGTGGACGAGCTTTACGTCCATGGAAGAGAATGGTTCACAGGCATGCAGGTCAGACTGTAAGCGGGGTATTATAAAGAGGCTATTATATAGAGAGCTGCGGGAATGCGATGCATTTCCTGCGGCTTTTTCTTTGCATGAATGCATTTCCTGAATGGGAAAGCGGCGGATACTCCCGTTTCGCTTCTATGACAATCTGTATGAAATGGAATAGTATTTCGGTAATTATGTGGTATTTCCAGCCATTTTCAGGAAATATTTCTGATTTTGAGGAATTATAGATAAAAGTGTACCCTTTTTCTAAAAAATATTGACTATTTTTGATATTTTCTGAAATATTTTACTTTTAATTGAAAAAGTGTGATATAATAACATCAATGAGCAGGCATGTACTAACGAGAACGGACAACCGAGAAACGTAAATCATGGGAGAGACGCTTGTAGTGTTCTCTTTTTTTAGTGCCCGGGAGCGGATGGATCCGCAGATACGAAGACCCGGAAGATGCAAAGATGCATAGATTGAGACGCCTGCCTTTTTTATTAGCGATGAGCGAATGCGTACCCATGGCGCACACAGGAGGAAACACATGTACGAAACTTTTGACGAATTAGGAATCCAGCCGGAAATTCTGCAGGCCGTAAAGGATATGGGGTTCGAGGAACCGACCCCGATCCAGAGGGTCTCCATTCCAGTAGCACTTTCCGGAAAGGATCTGATTGGTCAGGCACAGACAGGCACAGGCAAAACCGCAGCATTCGGTATCCCTGTACTGGAACGCATTGACACAACAAAGCCAGGTCCGCAGGCAGTCATCCTTTCGCCAACCAGAGAACTGGCTATCCAGTCCGCTGAAGAAATCAACCATCTTGCACAGTACCTGCCGATCCACGCACTGCCGATCTACGGCGGTCAGGATATTGAACGCCAGTTCAAGGCACTCCGCAAGAAACCAAACATCATCGTAGCTACCCCGGGCCGTCTGATGGACCATATGAAGCGCGGCACGATCGACCTCTCCAATGTACAGATTCTCGTCCTTGATGAAGGCGATGAAATGGTCGATATGGGATTCATCGACGACATCCGCACGATCCTTGCTGCTATTCCGGAAGAAAGACAGACCATGTTCTTCTCCGCTACCATGCCTGGACCGATCCGTGAACTCGCTGAAACATTCCTCAAGGACCCGGAAGTCGTCAAGATCAAGGCTGCTACCGTAACCATCGACCTGATCGAACAGGAATACATCGAACTGCCGGACCGTCAGAAATTTGACGCACTCTGCCGTCTGCTCGATATGCAGGATCCCGAACTGGCTATCGTATTCGTACGCACCAAGCGCCGCTGCGATGAAGTCACCGAAGCTCTGAAGAAGAGAGGCTACATGGCCGAAGGTCTTCACGGCGACCTGTCCCAGCAGAAGAGAGACACCGTCGTACGCCAGTTCAAGGAAGGCACCATTGATATCCTCGTTGCTACCGACGTCGCTGCCAGAGGCCTTGATATTTCCGGCGTCACACACGTTTACAACTTCGATATGCCGCAGGATCCGGAAATCTATGTACACCGCGTAGGCCGTACAGGCCGCGCAGGACAGACCGGTCTTGCTACGACATTCGTCATTTCCAGAGAAATGGGCCAGCTGCGTGACATCGAAAGAGTCATCCGCCGCCGCATTACCCGCCGCTCTGTACCGACACTGACCGAAGTCATGGAAGAAAACCAGAAGGCTGCCATTGAAAGCCTTTCCGAAGCAGCTCAGGCTGGCGGACTCGAACAGTTCCGCGAAAGCGCCGAAGAACTCCTGAATGACCAGGACTCCGTATCCCTCGTTGCAGCAGCTATCAAACTGCTGACCAAACAGCCGGACGTTACTCCGGTCAAGATCACGGAAGAAGCTCCGAACTTCAGAAGAAGAAGCGGCGGCGGACACCGTCGTTTCGAAGGCGGAAACCGCCCGAGAAGACACTTCGAAGGACGCGGCGACCGTGAAGGCCGCGGCGACAGAGAAGGACGCCGTTTCGAAGGAAAGCGCGGAGGCCGTCATTTCGAAGGCGGTCGCGGCAATCGTCCGAAAGGACCGAAGAGCCCGAGAGTGCAGGACTCCAATTTCAAATTATACTTCAAGAACTCTGACTGATTAGAGGGCTTGAATGAAAAGAGGCCGGGATCATTCCCGGTCTTTTGGATTTTCTGAAACAAGACTAAAAAGAATTTTTTCGATACTAGCAATTTCAGGGGAAACAGAGTATCTTAAATACAGGAATCCAAATTTCCAAGAAGGAGGAATGTTCCATGAAAAAAATTACCATGATCAAGATCCCGGGATGCCCGTACTGCGCAAAAGCGAAGAAGGCATTCGAGGAACTTTGCCAGAAACCGGAATATGCCAATGCAGAAGTAGAAGTGATCGATGAACAGCTGCAGCCGGAGCTCGTCACTCCATACAACGGCAAGTACTACTATGTACCGAGCCTCTTCATCGACGGGGAAAAGCTTTTCGAAGCCCAGCCCGGACAGGATTACGAGACAATCAAGGCAGCTGTAGAAAAAACCTTAAAAGCTGCTGCGGAATAAACGGTAGCAAAAAAGGTGCTGTGACAAAATGGTTTATCATTTTGCCACAGCACCTTTTTCTATTGGAATATTCCATTAAAGGATTATCTAACAAATGTATTTATTTGTTCTGTCTGAAAACCTAAAAACCTCGCTGCGCTCGAGAACTACTCTATTCCCCGGCTTCGCCGGGACCTTCTCCTTCGGAGCAAGGTTAACACCCTTAAACCTCGCTTCGCTCGAGAAAAGGAAAAGGCAGCGTTTTAACGAATTTTGTCACAGCCCCTTTTTATTATTCATTGACAGGTTCTTTTTCTGCATTTTCCCGAAGGATTTCCAGGAGGTCCCTCGCGGCGGGAGAGAAGATCTGGCGCTTTTTCCAGACGATGTACATGCGGTTGGAAAGGACGGGTGAAAGGGGACGGACGGCAAGGCCGTTTCTTGATTCGGCAAGTCCCGCGAAGGTGAGAAGGATGGCCATGTGATTTTTGACGAAGCGGGTGCCGTTGTAGAAAAGGTTCAGGTATCCGAAGATGGTCAGCTCATCGCGGCGGCTTCCGCACCAGCGCGGCAGGTCGGCGAGGAAGGACTGCTTGGACATAATAATGGGTTCATTTTTTATATAGTCAAAGGTAAGGCTCTTCTTGGCGGCTAGCGGCGAGTCCTCAGGAATGACGGCGCACCATGTATCGACGCCGGGAATCCGGATGGAGTCGTAGCGGTCAAGGTCCGGCGGTTCGACGATGATGGCAAAGTCGATGAGGCCCTGTTCCAGAATGCTTGTGACGATGGCTGTGTCTCCGCTTGTGATATGGCAGCGGAGGAAGGGGCGTTTCTTCTTGATTTTTTTGACGGCAAGTGCCAGGTGGTCGATCAGGACTGATTCAGCGCAGCCGATGCGGACGTCTCCTCCCAGGCTGTCAGAGAGCGCGCGGAATTCAGACAGCGTCTTATCCGTGAGGCCTATGATGTCAGCGGCTCTTCTTTCAAGGAGCTCGCCTTCTTCCGTCATGACAAGATTCCGTCCTTCCTTGCGGAAAAGTTTTCTTCCCAGCACTTCTTCCAGGGATTTCATCTGGACAGAGAGCGTTGGCTGTGAAATATGAAGCGATGAGGCCGCTTTTGTCATGCTGCCGAGCCGCGCGATTTCCAGAAAATTCCTGAGCAGTTCAATATCCATAGTCGTTCACTCCTTTCCTTCATTATAACTTAATCTATTAAGAAATCTAATAGATAACGATTATATATTAATATTAGTAATTTATTTAGATTGAAATTATACTATACATAGATTGAGTGATGCAGAAAGGAAGGATGGAAATGAAGAAGAAATGGGCGGCCATTGCCGCATTGAGCCTGCTCCTGGCTTTTGGCGGAACGACTGCGTTTGCTGCGGATATTCTGGCAGGTCAGGCAAGTACGATTACTGTACAGACATCGAAAGGAGATCAGCCATTGAAACTGACAAATGAATGGGACAAGGTATTCCCGAAGAGTGATTTAGTCGATCACCAGAAGGTGACATTCCATAACCGCTACGGCATTACACTTGCCGCAGATATGTATACACCGAAGAATGCAAAAGGAAAGCTTCCTGCCATCGCTGTTGCAGGACCGTTCGGTGCTGTGAAGGAACAGTCTTCCGGACTTTATGCACAGAAGCTGGCAGAAATGGGCTATCTGACGATTGCCTTCGATCCGTCCTTTACCGGTGAAAGCGGCGGCACGCCAAGAGACGTGGCATCCCCGGATATCAATACGGAAGATTTCTCTGCTGCCGTAGATTTCCTCTCCACAAGAGACAATGTAGATCCGAACCGCATCGGCATCCTCGGCATCTGCGGATGGGGCGGTATGGCTCTCAATGCAGCTGCCATGGATACAAGAATCAAGGCGACAGTCACTTCCACCATGTATGATATGTCCCGCGTCACGGCCAACGGATACTTTGACAAGATGACGCCGGATGACAGATATGAAATGAGGAAGGCTCTGAACGAACAGAGAACAGAAGACTACAAGAATGATACGTATGCCAAGGCCGGCGGTGTCGTCAATCCGCTTCCGGATGATGCGCCGTTCTTCGTGAAGGATTACCACGCTTACTACAAGACAAAGCGCGGCTATCATCCGCGTTCCGTCAATTCGAATGCAGGATGGAACAAGACATCAGCGCTCTCCTTTATGAACATGCCGCTTCTCTCCTACGCAGGGGAAATCAGAAGCGCTGTCCTCATCGTCCATGGCGACAAGGCGCATTCTTACTACTTCAGCCAGGATGCATTCAAGAAGCTGAAGGGGGACAATAAGAAATTCCTCTCCATTCCGGGCGCCGTTCACACGGACCTCTACGACCAGATGGATATCATCCCGTTCAAGGCCATTGATGAATTCTTCCAGGAATACCTGAAATAAGGTAAGGATAAAAGAAATAAAGAAATAAGGTAAAAAGAAGCTGTGATGAAATGTGCGATCATTCCATCACAGCTTCTTTTTATGAATTATTTAATCCGCCAGAAGTTTTTCCTTGAGGGAAAGGTAGGCGTCGGTGTAGTAGGGACGGAGCTGGGATTCCCTGAGGTCATAGCCGTACGGACGGCGGCTGACGGCAAGGAGCGGCGGCGTCTGGATGCGCTTGGCGACGGCGAATCCGGAGAAGAGGTTCCACCATTTCTCAAGGTCTTCAATGAAATCTTTGGCGGTCGGGAAAATGTTGGAGACGATGATGGAGCAGCCGATGAGATCTTCGAGATTTCCTTTGGCGTAAGCTTTGAGAATGTCTTCGGGGGTCTGCCTCTGCCATGGTTCGATGAAGCTTCTGAAGAGGTAGTCGTGGTATTCGTAAATCAAAGGATCGCCTTTTCCTTGTGTGACGTCCTGATTCTCGGAGAGTTCGGCGCTTGGCATGACGGTGAAGATGCCTTCGGGGATGACGGCTCTTCCATACCATGCATTGAGTTTTCTTCCCAGATCGTAAATCTGGTACTTCCAGAGGTCGGCCGTTGCGGCAAAGGCGCCGGCAAGGTCGCCGTAGAGGGTGCCGTAGCCGACGGTCGTTTCCGTCTTGTTGGCGTTGCAGGTGAAGATGCCGCCAAAGGCAGCGGAGAGTGCGGCGAGGATACGGCTGCTGCGGTCGCGTGCCTGCATATTTTCCTTCATGAAGCCGGTCAGGTGGACGGTGTCGTCAGGAAGGGGAAGGCCTTCGAGCGCATCGGCCGTCTCGTCGATGAAGTCTCCGATCGGTACCGTCAGGAGCTGGCAGCCAAGGTTCTTGGCAAGCTCGGCAGCAAGGCCTTTTGTGAGCTCGGAGTTGTAGCGCGTGGGCGTATTGACGAGAAGGATATTTTCGGCCGGAAGGATCGAGCGGTAAAGCGCTGCATTGACAGCAGAATCGATTCCGCCAGATACGCCGATGACGACCTTGCTTGCGCCGATCGCTTTCAGGAATTCGGATGTGCCGTAGCGGAAGGCAGGAAGGAGAAGATTTTCATCTGTCGGTTCCATTTCCGTTTCGGGTGCGAGCGTCAGGTTTTCCTGATTGAAGTAGAAGGTCGAGCGCTCGTCGGTGAAGGGATTGGCTTCCGCAATGAGCTGCCCGTCCTTGTCGTAAGCGGCTGTCATGCCGTCGTAGGTGTAGCAGTCTTTTCCGTTGTTCTCAAGGCCGCGCCTGTTCACATAGAGCATCGGGATGGAAAGGCGGGAGAGGGATTCAGAGAACATCCTGTGGCGCTTGCCGTCTTTTCCCATCGTGAAAGGGGAGGCGGAAAGGTTCAGGAACAGGGAAATGCCTTTTTCTGCGAGGATGGACATCGGGGAAATGCGGTAGTTTTCATCCCAGCTGTCTTCGCAGAGGACGATGCCGCAGCGGAGCTCTTCTTTTCCTGCAGGAAGGACGAAGGGGGCAAGGATATCTTCCGGACGTTTCCCTTCTTCGAGCGCCAGGGATTCCAGGGAGGTGAAGTAGCGGCGGTCGTCAAAGCAGCGGTAGTCGGGAAGGAGCGTCTTCACAGTGAAGGGAAGAGGGCTTCCTTCAGGATAAATGAAATGGCCGTTTGATGCGGCAAATGCGGCATTGTACTTTCTGGGACGGCCGTCGTCATTGATGAGGTCCCAGTCGACAGCAAGGCTTCCCCAGACGATCGTGAGGCCCTTGGAAAGGGCGGCGACTTTTTCGTTGGCGCGTTCGCATTCTTTCAGAAAAGCATTCTGATCCCAGAGGTCACCGATGAGGTAGCCCGTGAGGCACATTTCCGGAAGGACGAGGATATGGGCGCCCTCGGCCCTGGCAAGTGCAGCCTCTTTTTCGATCTGTTTCAGGTTTTTGCGGATGTG